>ENA-UPSB01000410-UPSB01000410.1-bioreactor-metagenome-genome-assembly--contig:-NODE-410-length-72972-cov-33.006130_pt1 | contig 72972 bp, 75 predicted proteins | sample MGYA00238182_ERZ773286 | MGnify/ENA primary metagenome ERZ773286 (study PRJEB29026, sample SAMN07631240) | bioreactor metagenome | isolation source: Switchgrass digestor | place: USA: Dartmouth... | reverse complement strand
CCAAATAAGTACTCCAACTTTGATACAATTTTTTCAAAGTTGGAGTTTTTGTTTTACGCCCCGAAAATGGCTTAAAATCAGGGTTTTCAGGACTTCGTCAAAAACGAAAAAACCCCGAAATTGAGAAATACACCTCTCAATTTCGGGGTTTTGTATTAAATCTGCACATAACCTCAAAAGCTATCGTTTGATTTTTGGGGTAATCGTTTGATTTTAGGGGCTATCGTTGGATTTTTGATTTTCACAAATTGATGTTGTATATTTTTGTATAACGGAGGAGAGATTATGAATTTTATGTGGAATGAATTAACTAAGGAAGAATTAAAACATTTATATTATAATGAAGGCTTAAGTGATCGACAAATAGCCGATTTATTTGGAGTACCTAAAAGCAAAGTCACTTATAAAAGAAAGAAATTCGGAATATCAAACTGGAAAAAAGTATATCAAAAATATGTTGAAGAACACAGTGAATTGTTTGAAGAGTTAAATTCAAGTTCTAAAGAAAGGCTGTTAAAGAGAGATAACATTGATATCCTGTCAAAAGCGATTACCCATTACATATTCAGAAATGGGCCGATAGAAGATATGCACGCCGGCGGTCAGCTCTCAGAAAATGATATGAAAACATTAAATAAATATATGGTAAATAGAATAGCTGGCCTACTAACGACAATAGCAGATAATAACTGGTTGAATTTGGAGCTATTACTATCTTACTATGGCTTATTTGGAACCGAATGGGATAAAGCGGAGCCTGATACATACGAAATAGATTTTGTGTTAAAAACATATTTAAAATACGGAAATCTTTGGTAAATCTCCGAGTTTGTGCAATGACCCGGGTTTATGATTGCCAATTGGAGTGTTTTTTTATTCTTTATTGGCATTTGTGCTTTTATAAACTACAATTTAAGCATAAATGTCAAAAGGAGTGAGATTCGTTGAGCGGAATGGAGAAACTTGAAGCTTTGATTAAAAAGCAGCCATGGTGTAATTACTGCCAAGCTTGCAGGTAATTATGATATTCACAGAGACATGGCATTTATATTACACCGGGGGTATGGGAAGATAAAATGCTAATCTATCAACTGAGCAAAAGAAAAATGGTGTACTCTCATGAAACTGATTTGTTATTAAATGATTTAACTGATAGAGATCCCGTTTATTGCGTGACGGTTCCAACCGGTTATAATACTAGCAAGTTAAAGCAGGATGGACTGATTGTGCATACTTTCAGAACATACGATGTGGAGAGAACCATTTGCGATATGCTTCGTGATAAAAAAAACAGGATATTGCAGTAGTATCAGATGCGCTCAAAAGATATGTCCGTAGTTCTGACAAAGATCTAAATAAGCTAATGCAATATGCTGATGTCTTAAGAAGTGAGAAGGTTAAATGATTTAAAATAAGTGAGATGATATATTCATTACTATATTAATTTGTATGCAACCATTTAGAATATATTGTATTTTTTAGCAAAATACATCAAAAACTATTCTTAGTGTAAAATTGTTCTAGGATAAAAAATAGCAAGAGACCACTCTTTTTGGTATAATATTAGTCGCCAAACAAAACAAAATACCAAGGAGGGTCTCTTGTGAATAACATTATACAACAAATTTGCGAAAATTTCATCAGTGAAGTTTTAAATTTTTTTGATGCAGGAGCAGTAAGAAAGCTTGATGAGATGGAAACAGTACTTAAAGAAAAGGCTAATTGCTTTTTAAGGAGCATGATAAAAACCTATCTTGAGGGATTGGATGAAGCAATAGCCGAATCAAAGATTGATAGAAAGAAAAGAGGGTATGTGATTGAACAGAAATCTGTAAAGAGAGAAATATATACAGTGTTTGGCAATTTAGAATTTGGAAGAAGATATTACAAAAATAAGTTTGATGGTACATACTCATATTTATTAGACAAAGCGGTAGGCATAGAAAGCTATGATAGGATAAGCAATACTGTTTCAGTAGCATTAGTTGAAAGTTCTTCCGAGATGTCATACGCGAAAAGCAGTAAATATGTTTGTGATGGACACATAAGCCGTCAAACGGTCATGAATAAAATAAGGCGGGTTAACGAGCTTAAGACAGAAATTCCTAAAGACAAGCGAAAAGTAGTATATCTTCACGTGGAAGCGGATGAGGATCATGTTTCACTTCAAGATGGAACAGATACAATTGTTCCATTGATCAGTATACATGAAGGAGTTGAACGTACAGGGAAAAGGGGGAGATGCATCAACATTCATCATATAAGCAGCTATGGTAAAAGTGTAGAGGATATGTGGCAGGAAGCGGCGGAGTGGGTATATTCAGTTTACGATGTAGAAGGGATAGAGAAAATATATTTACATGGGGATGGAGCATCATGGATTAAAACAGGATTATCATACTTTCCAAAAGTACAGTTTGTATTGGACAGGTATCATTTAAATAAAGCATTAAAGGAAGTAGCGGGAGGGGATGAACTTGTTTATACTAAACTAAGAAATGCAGTATATGATGCAGACAAAAAATCCTTTAGAGAAATATGTGGAGAACTACGAAAGAATACGGAAAATGATAGGGTTAAGAAAAAAGTAGATAGTTTTAGAAATTATATCATAACGAATTGGGATGGGATAGCAGCATATCAGGAAGGAACATCAAGAGAGAGTAATACAGAGGGGCATGTAAGCCATGTATTGTCAAGCAGGCTTAGCAGCAGGCCATTAGGCTGGAGCAAAGCTGGTCTTAAAGCAATGGCAGAACTAAGGGCATATTGCTGTAGTGGCGGACGCATAGAACCAAAGCATGTAAAGAAAACTGAAACATCATACAAATTAACAAAGAAGATGTTGAATAAAGTAGCGAAGGCTTATAGGAAAGAATCAAATGAGATTATACATAACATCGTAGTGTTAAACAATGGTAAGGTAAATGAGTTATTTCGGGAACTGAAAAGTATAAGGAATGGCGGCTAATTATATAAGTTACCAAAATAAAGGGTGAAATCTGCATTTAAAAAACCGAGAACAAATTGACACCACCTTACCAAGCAGGCAAAAAAATCTGTCCTGATTTCAAACCAATATTGATAGCATATATGGAGTGAATTATGATAGAGAAACGGATCGCAAAGCTATTATCAATTGAATATGAAAAGCGGCTACTAATATTTGATACCAGTGGGTTTCGTGCAGTCTTTGATTATACCGGGCTGCTTATTTCACGAGGTTTTGAAGTAGTACTGTATGAGGATATTGAAGTATTCCGGTTTAGGTATGAGCAGGAAATAAGAAACTCTAATCTAAAATATGCGGTTATTGTTTTGGATGATTTATTTGTACCGTATGATGTAAGGAAACAGTTTTTTGAAGTGGAAGTTTCCATTAAAAACATTTTTCCAAAGTTGAATGAAGATGTTCTGAAACTGTATATGAAAGATATAGATTTAATAAGTTATGCTTATGAACAGCTTTATACTGACTGTGATACTATTGAATTAACTGAAAAATTTATTTCGGAAATTGTCTTTTCAAAAGAGAATATTAAAAACTATTGTGAGTTAATGGCAAAAAATCTCTTGCATTCTGTAACACAATCTTGTATTATAGCAAATGATTGGATTAATGTTGCCCGCAAAAAAGCTTTGATTGATTACTACGCTGCAAGAGTAAATATACGGTTTGATACAGGCTTTGTTGATAATGAATTTGAAAAGTTTATATTTAATGGATATCAAAAGCTTTCTGGTGAGACAAAAAAAGATGCACCAGCTATCTTACCTAAAGTGATTGATTTCATTGCACATAACAAAACTGCTATTATTGTTATTGATGGAATGTCGCTTTTTGACTTTGAAATAGTTTCACGACATTTTGAAGGAATTGACTATGAATACTTTTGTACTTATGCATTGATCCCGACAACGACAGCCATATCAAGGCAAAGTCTACTAAGCGGTAAGTACCCTTGTGAGATTAAAAATCCTTTTCAGTTAGCTCATGAAGAAAAACTTTTTATACAAGCTGCCCAAAATGCAGGATATTCTAAACAACAAATTTTATATACTAAAGGTTTTGATCCGCCTGTAAGTAATTTTACTAAATTTATTGCTGTTATCATAAATGACATTGATGATATGATGCATGGTCAAAAGCAAGGCCGGGTTGGAATGTATAACGATGTTACATTATGGGCTAAAAGTGGTAAATTGCAGGCACTGATACGAAATTTATACAATCAGGGGTTTAATATTTATATAACATCCGACCATGGCAATACTCCCTGTATAGGCACTGGGGGTATCCGCAAAAGCGGTGTAGAGGTGGAAACCAAGTCTAAGAGGATGTTCATTTTGAAAGATTTTGCAGAAGAAAAGGAATATTTTGAAGGAAAAGTCATGAATTATCCAGGATATTATCTGGATAAAGATTATAGATATTATATTTGCAAATCAGGTATTTCTTTTGATAATAAGAATGAAGAAGTTATAACGCATGGCGGTATATCAATTGATGAGGTAATTGTTCCATTTATAAAAGTAAAGGTGGTAGTTTAGATGGCAAAAGTAATTGGAATGTCTCGAGCTGTTAAATTAGAATGGCTTAATAAAACAGTAGAACTTATATTGGAAGGAAAGAACGAGGAGCAGATTAAAGATGAGTTAAACGAATACTTGGCTTTTGAAATAAAAAGCTCGACCAATATTAGAAAGACTCGAGAAATTCTTATGAATATATGGGTAAACACTTCAGATGAGCTTTCAATCTTGAAGAAACTGGCATTGGAAGCTTATAAAGATGAAAATTCAAATAAGCTGGCATTGCATTGGTGTATGATGTTGACGGCTTACCCTGTGTTTTCGGATGTGTGTGCTTTAATAGGGAAACTTACTAACATTCAAGATACATTTACAACTGCTTGGCTTAAAGAAAAACTATTTGAAATGTGGGGTGAACGAACTACTCTGTTTCATTCTAGCGATAAGATATTACAAACTTTGAAACAAGTTGGAGCCATTGAAAATGAAAAGGTCGGGATATATCGAATAAAAAAGTACCCGGTTACTGATGTAAAAACCGTGCAGATATTACTATTGTCTATCCTTCATTTGAGGGAAAAAGCATACTATGAAATAGCTGAGTTGCCTTTGGTACCCCAGACATTTCCTTTTGAATACACTATTTCATATGAATGGCTTCATGATTCAGAATTATTTGCTTTAAGTAACTTTGGTGGGAAAGTTGTATTAACAGTAGATTAACGAACAGTTAGAAGCTATTCTTGCCAAAGGGATCGTTCTATATCTTGGAGAAATAGAAGAAACAAGCAATGGACATGGTTTAATTAAAGATAGTTGTCATGTGTACCGTAGTTTCTTTATTGCCTGTAAAGTTAATGTTTTTATTAACCTATTGAAAAAATAAAAAACTTAAGGTATAATGGTATTAAATTATTAAGGAAGGTTAATAATTATATTAACTTTCTAAAACATTATGAAACCGAGTGATTGATATGAAGTATTATGAGGAATTTTTAAAGCTTGAGGTATTTAACCTTGAGGACGCGCAAAAAGTTGTGGGAAGTATAGAAAATGCCAAAGTTTTATTGAATTCATATGTAAAAAAAGGCCTTATAAAACGTGTTCGTCGAAATCTATACTGTGTTGTAAATTTAGAAAACAGAGCAGCTACGGCCGATCGATTCATGGTAGCAAGCAAAATAAACGACAGTGCATATTTGACATATCATTCTGCCTTTGAGATACATGGCTTATCTCATCAAATAAATTTTGTAGTTTATGTAGCGTCAGATAAAAAGATAGACGATTTTGAATTTGAAGGCACTTTATATAAATATGTGGGAAAAGGGATCAATGAGGGAATAACCTATTATCGCCTGAATAATAAAATCAGGGTTACGGATCTCGAAAGAACAATTGTTGATTCCTTGGATAGGCCGGATTATTGTGGAGGGGTTAATGAATTAGACGAAATATTAAAAATATGCGGAGTCCTTGATGAAACAAAACTCGCAAATTATCTTGAAATATATAACAAACAGAAGCTTTATAAAAAAGCAGGTTATTTTTTGAAGCGGTATCAGCAGTCTTTGGGAATAACGAATGGCTTGTTAAGTTGGATAGAAAAAAGAACCGGAAATACGAAAAGTTATTTAAATGAAGAAGCAAGAAGCGGTAATGGTATGCTTATAAAACGCTGGGGGCTGATAGTGCCAAAAAATTTGGAAGCAAAGGATGATATATTTGTTTAAGTCAGATAGAAAATACTATTTGAAGCTTTCTGAAAATACAGGGTTTCACAAAGATGTAATAGAGAAAGTCCACAGGTTGATTGTAATATTGGAGTTTATAAACAGTAACGCTTTTTTAAGGGAACGGTTAGTCCTAAAGGGTGGAACGGCTTTAAACCTTACTATCTTTGCTTTGCCAAGATTATCAGTAGATATAGATTTGGATTTTCACTCCTATGATAGCAGAGAAAAGGTGCTTGAAGAGCGAGTTAAGGTAAAAGAAATATTATATGAGTATTTAGAGAGGGAAGGTTATGAAATATCACAAAAATCCAAAGAACATTTTGCTTTGGAATCAATTGTAGCTCGTTTCCAAAATAACGCCGGAAATTATGATAATATAAAAATTGAAATCAACTATTCTTTAAGACATCATATTTGGCTGCCGGTGATGCGAAAAATAAATACAGAAATATTTGGCGCCAGAGGGGAAGTTAAGACATTAAACCACATCGAGCTTTTGGCGACTAAAACAGCAGCTTTGTTTAACCGTCTTGCAGCAAGGGATTTTTATGATTTATATAATGTGAAAAAGTACGGCATTCTTTCTGAAACTGATTATGACAGTTATTGCAACGCATTAGTTTTTTATGGTTCCATTTCAGGAGAAGCTGCAAAGTTAAGTTTTTCTCCTGATTATGTGGATGCGTTAAAGACTAGGACAATATATCAGGATTTATATCCCATGCTGGTGAAAAGTGAAAGATTTGAATTGGACAGAGCTAAATCAGAAGTAAAAGAATTTCTTTCAAACAGCATAGTTTTGACAACAAGACATAAGGAATATTTGCATGATTTCTCAAGAGGGCATTATAGGCCAGATCTATTGTTTTCCGGAGAAATGTTGGAGAATATAAAGCAACACCCAATGGCAATTTGGAAAACTATGCATGCCCACCAATCATGACAGTGCGAATTTAGTGGGTGTCTGCTGAAAAAAAAGAAGGACGCAGGGGAGAACGCAGAGCAGGGTATAATACTGAGTTTGAGAAAACAATGCCCTTGTATACAGTTACAGTTTATACAAAAAGTTCATAATTGTTTTCGGAAAATTACAAGGTACTTAGTTTGTATGGAAAACATTATAAATATTTGTGTAAAAAAGGCAACTTCGGCTGCCTTTTTTGTTGTATTACAAGGAAATTATTTGAATTGATTGTCAAGGAGGTGATGTCTATGCTTGTGCTAATGCAAACAATCGCACTCGAATAATACAAAGGGGGAACGAAAAATGATCGGTATTGAGCAATACCAAAAAATTCAGGAATATAAAGAGCTTGGTTTAACACGAACAAAAACTTCAAAGGTATTAGGAATTACCTACAGTTCTGTTTGCAAGTACTGGAGCATGAGCAAAGAAGATTACGCAAAAGCGGCTGAGCAGGAAAGGCATCACATGGATAATTACCGTCAGTACATTCTTGACCAATTGAAATTATGTCCGCAAATTCGTGATACTAACGTCTATCTTAAACTAATGGAAGCTTTTCCGGATTTGCAAGTTAAACGTGCTACCTTCTACCGTTATATGAAAGCTTTAAGAGAACAGCATGGGTATCAGCGGACGCGGACAATCTCACCAAGAGAAACTTTGTCGCCGGGATATGAAGCACAGGCGGATTTCGGGCAATATAAGCTAAAGGATATGTATGGACATATTGTTCGGGTATATTTCTTCTGTATGGTTTTAAGTTACAGCAGGATGAAATTTGTATACTTTTCGCCTGATCCCTTTACAACAAAAACGGCCATAAAAGCACACAATTATGCTTTTCAATATTTTGGAGGAAGGCCGCAGACCATTCTATATGATCTTGATAAGGTATATATAGTCAGCGAAAATTTAGGAAATATCATATTTGTACATGAATTTGAAGAATATGTGAGGCGCGTAGGTTACAGCGTTTCGCTGTGCAGGCCAAGGGACCCTCAGAGTAAAGGCAAAGTCGAAGAGGTTGTCGGGTATGTGAAACGAAGTTTTCTGGAAGGCAGAATCTATACCGGAATTGACAGCCTTAACAGCGCCATTCTTGCATGGTTGGATAGAGAAGGTAATGGCAGAATACATACCATTACGAAGAAGATACCGCGGGAAATGTTTATGGAAGAACAAAAACATTTAATTCATGTCAAACCCTATTTTGAAGTAACAAGCATCATAGCATCCTTTGATACAAGCGGAGTTATCAGGTATAAAGGGAATCGTTATCAAGTAGATGTAGGAATTATGGATGCACATAAACGTATTCGTATTGAAGATGATGGCGAAATAATTTTGTTCTATGATACGGAAACCAATGAATTATTAGCAAAGTATCCCGCAACAGAAGAAGCCGGCCAATTGTTTAAGGCTGAAGAGAGTAATATGGAGAACAGAGTTTCGCTTGCTCTTATAAAACAATATTTTGCAGGGCATGAAATTGCATTGGAATTTATTCAACGGATGGAGCGGGAACAGCCAAAATATTTTAATACCCATTGTATCCGATTAAACCGTATGACAAAGTTTTATACTATGGAGCAATTGCTGGAGGGGATTCAATATTGTATAAATAATGACCGGTGCAATGCATATGAACTTTTGGCTTATCTTATGTACAAGCATGGTGAAAATATAGCGCGTAAGTTTTTGCCGACACAGCAGTATTTTAACCACTTAACACGATGCAAGGAAATAAGGAGTGAAATTGATGGCTGATATAGTTGAGATTCGGGAGATGGCTCAAAGGCTGAATCTATGGAATGTTGCGAAGGGATACATAGATTTAAATAACGAGAAATTATCCAATCTTGATTATCTTAAAATGGTATTAGAGAAAGAGCTGGAACTGCGAGAAGCACAAAAACATATCAAGATGAGAAAGGCAAGCAAGCTTCCAAACAAAGTGTTTGATGAGTCCAATTTAAACAAAGGCTTGAAATGGCAGATAAAACAGCTATACCAATTAACATGGATTGATGAAGAACAAAACATAATCCTGTTGGGTAAATGTGGAACAGGAAAAACAAGCCTTGCGGTCCAGATGGGAGAGCTGGCAATTAATAATGGATATAAAACCTACTATGTTTCCTTTGATAACTTCATTTCTGTAGCAGAAGAAAAAGATACCATCCCAAAAGCAGAAGCAACCTTTTCCTACATGAAAGAATGTGACTTAATTATTATCGACGATGTGTTTTATGTAGAACCAACAAGGGCGGAACTGCAAGCATTTTATCGGGCAGTTTCTTTTTTAAATGAAACCCGAAGTATAATTTTTATTACCAATCGTGAAATATCTGCATGGATAGACGCAGTAGAGGACAAACATCTTTGCCAGACACTACTCGACAGGGTAATGGTAAATTGTCAGATTGTTCGTTTGACCGATAGATAAATTTAATAGTTCACCTTTTTTCTAAGGGTATATATCTCAATTTGAAAACAACGCCTAATAACGGCTTAAAATATATGCAAAAAATCTCACGAAATTCAAAGAAGTGATAAGTTTTTGAGATTTTTTGCAGGTTTAGGGGGAGGGGGGTCTAAATTTCTACCTTCTTTCACCCCAGAACGGGCGCGGGGCTTCGCGTGAGAAATCGCGGTTTCAAGAGGGTGCGGTGGTTTTTACGGAAGGAAGGTATGGCATGCAGGCAGCAAGTATGAAACGTTTGTATGGCACTGCAACAATAAATTTACCAAAAGAAAATATTGCACAACTCCGACCTTAAAAGAAAACGCAATCAAAAAGGCGTTTATTGAAGCCTTCAACAGCATCATTGACAATAAAGACGAGATTATCGAAAACTACAACCTTATTTTAGATGCCATAACTGATGACAGTGCCTATGTGATGCAACTGGAAGAACTCGACAAGCAATGCGAAGAGATCAATGTTCTCATAGAAAGGCTCATATCAGCCAATGCACAGACTATAATCGATAAAAAGGATTATGATGCAAAATATAATGAATATGTAAAGCGACATGAGAAGCTGCAACAGCAGCGGGAACAGGTGATTTCAAAAATAAACAAATGCGCGGCAAAAAGGCTGCAGATTACAGGGTTTTTAAGGGAACTGCAAAAACACCAAAACCCGCTCGATCAATTCGATGACATGGTGTGGCAGGCAGTTATAAATGTTGTGAAGGTGATTTCCGAAGATAAGGCGCTGTTCATATTTCGGGACGGTACAGAGCTTATGTGGAATATAGATTGTGAGGTAAAAAGTCATGCAAAAAAGAAATGTCCAAGTAACAGTAAATAATAAACTTCCTTGGCGTAAAAAGAGGGTTTGCGCCTATGTAAGGGTATCCACAAAACACGATTTGCAAATAAACTCTTTGGAAAATCAAATAGAATATTACACCCGGTACATATTAAGAAATCCCAATTATGAGTTTTGCGGTGTATATTCGGATACCGGTGTGTCAGGTTTGAGCGAAAGCCGCCCCGGTCTTAATGAAATGCTTAAGAAGGCATATAACGGCGAAATAGATTTGATTATTACAAAGTCAATTTCCCGCTTTGCCAGAAACACTATTTTTCTTTTAACAACAATTCGGAAATTAAGAGAGGCCGGAGTGGATGTGTATTTTGAAAAAGAGAATATAACAAGCTTTTCATTGGCAGGCGAGATATTGTTAACCTTGCTTGGTTCCTTTGCGGAGGAAGAACGGAAAGCTGTTTGCGAAAATGTCAAATGGTCGGTACGCAAAAAGTACCGGCAAGGGATTTTTCAGATGAATACAAACAAGTTGCTGGGATACGACAAAGATGAAAAAGGACATCTCGTAATCAATGAGGAGCAAGCTGAAATTGTAAGGTTAATCTTTAGAGAGTATTTGGACGGAACGCCGGCTGAAAAAATAGCCCAAAAATTAAATGAGCTAAAAATACCGACATATAATAATTATCCCTGGAGCGGTCAACGGGTATTGAGAATCATATCAAATGAAAAATATATGGGCGATGTTCTGCTTCAAAAATCCTTTGTTGATGAATACGGTAACCAAAGAAGAAATAAAGGTCAAATCAGCCAGTATTACATCCACGATAACCATGAAGCAATCATAAGCCGTAAAGATTGGCAGAGAGCACAGGAGATAAGAAAAAGCCGCCAGAAAAGAACATACCCGTTTAGTGGCAGGCTGCATTGCTATAAATGCGGAGGGGTGCTTATAAGAAAGAAATCGCCCTGGGGAGTTGACTGGGTATGCAGTACCTATCTGAAGCATGGAAAGAAAACTTGTGAAGGCATTTTTATACCTGAAGATATTTTGTATAGGATAACGACCGATGATCATTTGCAGGGAGACTGGGTTGCTTGGGAAGATGAAAATGGAGAAACGAATAAGAGAAAGAAAAGTTATTACCTTTTACCCGCAGACAAGAAGTGAAAACAATGGCGGAAAAAACTCAATAAAGCGCGTTGCGACATACTGCAGGGTTTCAAGCAAAAGTGATGAACAGCTGCACAGCTTAAAGGCGCAGGTTGACTATTACAAACAGTACATAACTTCAAATCCGGACTATGAATTTGCCGGCATTTATGCCGATGAGGGCATCAGCGGCACCGGAAGCGCAAGCCGGGAATCCTTTAATCGCATGATAGAGAATTGCAGAAAAGGCATAATTGATATGATAATTACCAAAAGCGTATCAAGGTTTGCCAGAAATACGGTTGACACCTTAAAAGTTGTAAGAGAGCTTAGAGAGATTGGTGTGGATATATATTTCGAGAAGGAAAGGCTGCATACATTAAGCAGTCAGGGAGAAATGCTGCTTACGCTGATTTCCGCGATAGCAGAAACTGAGAGCCTTGCATTATCTGAGAATATCAAATGGGGTCTTAGACGCAAATATGAATCGGGCAGCATCAAGAGTGTGCCTCTTGGCAAGTTTTATGGTTATGACAAGATTGACGGTAAATTGATTGTAAACGAAGAACAAGCCGCTGTCGTTCGCAGAATTTACAAGGAGTTTCTTGACGGTCACAGCTTTACTCGAATTGCCGAAAGGCTTACTTCAGACGGTATTCCTACTGAAACAGGCAACTCCGAATGGAATATAAGCTGTTTCAAAAAAATGCTTACTAATGAGAAATATAAAGGTGACATTATGTTTCAGAAAACCTATCATGCAGACCACATCACAAAGAAACAACTAAAAAACAACGGTGAGCTTCACAAATATTATCTTGAAAACAGCCATGAAGCAATAATTGAAAAGGATATATGGGAGTGCGTGCAATTGGAGCTTGCAAGGCAAAAGCAGTATTGCATGGACCATCATATCAGCGTTTATCATAGAAGTAGTGAACAAAACCCGCTGTCAGCAAGGATAACTTGTTCGACATGCGGGTCTGTTTTTGTATTATTGGAATCAAAACGAGTATGCGACAAAGGAAAAAAGTACTGGAAGTGCGGCAGCTTTAGAGGAAAGAATGGCACCGTGGTTGAGGGCAAAACCTTTACTCCGCCGCCAATGCCACAAAGGCACAATCATCCGCCAAACAGAAAACAAGCAGAGCAGCTTGCCAAGCGCAGAAAGCTGCTGCAAGAACGGCCAATGCTTTGCACTGATGTTGAGATTGATGCAAAGCTACCGGAAGCAGCATTTGTGAAAGCATACAACCAGATAATCAGTAACCGTGAAGATTACTTGCCCGTCCTTGAACGAGCAATAGAAGGCGAGAACTTACTTACAAGATACAGGGCACAGGAATTAATTGATTTAATGAAATCAGGCCAAAAACTGAACAAGTTTGATTATGAGTTATCTCTAAAAATCCTGGATCATATAGAAGTCACGCCGGACGGGAAACTGACAGTAATATTTTTGGCAGGGATAAGGGTTACAGTTTAATACCAGTTCATATATTTTATTTCTTTAAGCTCATCACAGGTTTCTTAGTTATATTTAATTTTTCCAATAAAAATAATTCCCATACAGGCAGGCGACCATGTAAAGGTATTATATATCATAGTTTCATTTATGTCTGGAAAGTTAATATTTTTATTAACCTATTGAAAAAATTAGAAACTTACAGTAATAACAGCGACAGTATCGATTCACTGCTTTGCTTAAGATGGCAAGGCAGTGTTTTTTTGTATATTTCCCTAAATAACTATAGATTTTGTAATATTCCGTATAAATCTTGGCGGATAGATTGAAACATTTTCCTTTTTAAGATATAATCAACATATAGGTTTGTACGTTTTGAAGGGCTATAATTGTTGAAAATGATATAATGATGCATTGTGTAAGGAGCGGAGGTGAGCGCAGTGGCGGATATGAGTAAAGTCCATGATTTTGCAGTAAAATGGTGCGATAAATTTCGTGATCAGAAAATCAATTATATAGAACTGGTAGACCACCATATGGCAGATGATTGTGATGCGCTCGGATTCAAGATGGACTGCGGGAATGCCTTTTCTGAAAGATACGGAAAAGCCGTCGATGATTATGAGGAGCTTGATAAGATTATCGATGAAGTGAATGATATTGAACTCCTGGGTTCAGCTATATATTCTCGATGGAGATATTTTAATCATTGGGCATATACCGGAGAAGAAATACTTGACTTTAAAAACCGGGCATGGTTTATCTTAGCCTTAAGCCGATTGGCTATGCTTTCCGGGAAAAATCCTTTTATATTTGAAGGAACTCCTAAAAAAGTCCGGATTGTGTCTAACAATATTTGCTATGGTCCATGCCCGGAACCTACGGATGAGGTGGAGCAACATATTACAATAAATACCGAGGGACGAGTATGGTTTTCCGCGTATACATATGGGCAAGGGTTTGGTAAGTACGAAAAATCCAGAACAAGAAACTTTGCAATAGAAAAAGAAGTGGCTCAAAAAGTACTGAATGCCATTGCTACATACTTTAGTCAGGAATATGATGAGGTTTTTGCCACCGATATCGGAGATTGGAGCATGGAACTAACTAACACAGACGGTGAAATATTTAAATTCAGAGGTTCACTGTGTGCGGATTTTGAAGTTGATGGTACTGATCTTTCAGACCTTATCAGAGACTCCCTTGGGATGGATGATTTGTTTGTGTTTGACGGTAATTGCAAACCGGATAAGGTGAATCGCATTACCATTGATTATCACCGTGTTACACGAATCAAACCCAAACAACCTGTTAATGATAATATAGAATATGTTACATGGGATTATACCGAAAAACTGATTATTGACAGAGGGGCGCAGACCATTGAGCATATTCAGAATATCGGCTCCGGTTGCGTTGTTTCTCATAAGTATAAGGTCGAGGATGGCGTTGAAAGTTTGCTTGATGATCTGGACGCTGATATTCTGTTCACAAATATTGAGGGAAATCCTCCGGATGTTGTCGAATCTCCAAATGAAACCAAAGATTATACCATAACCATTGATTTCAAAAAACGTCCGTCACGTGTCATCAGAGGTACATACGATAAAAAAGGACTGCCGGATGATTGGGCAGAGTTCGCGGAAACAGTGTTTAGTTTCATGAGATTTTATGGCTTTGGGGAAATACTTGACCCGTCCGTTTATAACAAAGTTAAACGGCGTAAAAATGATTATATCTTTTGCAGCGTTACTTTTGATGAAGGATACAAGAGTTATTACTACCTTACTGATGACGATAGCATAGAGGTTGGTGATTTTGTTCTCGTCCCTGTGGGAAAAGATAACCACACTGCAATAGTAGAAGTAGTAAATATCGAGTATTTTTCTGAAGGTGAGGCGCCTTTACCCGTGGAAAAAACAAAGCACATCATTAGAAAATGTACGGATGATGATTTTGGCGCGCCGATAGGATGATTTTTCGTTTTGCAACGTACTTGTACCCATTTCAATGGGGTGTGTGCATATTATGTAAACTTGATTAAGTCCCGATATTTTTTTAAATTTGTGTACAGCATCATAAACTATTGCTTAATTTGGCGTTATCTACACCCTAACATTTAGTTTAGATCCATTTTTGTTTTGTATCACATCTGCACACAACCTCAAATATTGTTTGACGTTTAGTGCAATCATTGGATTATTGATTTTTGCCAAATGTTGAAGGTTTTTTTAAGAAATATGTAGAATATTTGAAGTAAAGAAAACAAGGGTTAGCTTGTTTTTATACAGTACATGCGGAATATGTAACACTGATATTAAGGACAAGATTTTGTTAAGGAGGAACTAATAATGAAGTTTCCATATACACATTTTCTTGAGGAAAAATTGTGGGAAATCGCCAACGAATGGGATGAAACAGAAGATTATTCGCTTGCTCTTACATTTTTAAACAGTAAAGATAGCTTCCGCTCGTTTGGTGATGGATTGCTTTCTATTATACAAAAGAAGTATCCTTCTGAGAAATTAAGTTCAGATAATGTTATTCCTTTTTTGTACAAGCAGTGTGAAACCACTGGTGTTGACATATCAGAAATAGCTAGTCACAACACCTTGGTTAACTGGTTTAAGAAAGGGGTGCGACCAAAGAAAGGTGAAGCAAGTCGGCAAGCAATGTTTGCACTTGCCTTTTCACTTCAACTTAATTTAGATGAAACAAAGAATCTGTTTCACCGAGTTTATCTTGATCGCGCTTTTAATTATCGTAGTTACGATGAATTAATATATTATTTCTGTCTAAAAAATAAAAAAATTTGGAAGGATGCACAAAAACTAATTCATTCAATACAACCTGATGCCATACATTTGACTGATATCACAAAGAATACAATTGTAATCAAAAAGGATGTTGAACAGTTAATTGATGAAGCTGAACTTGTTTATTATATCAATTCTCACTGGTATAATTTTGAGAAAAACAGTGTTACAGCAACCGAAACATTTAAGAGGCTTCTGCACGAGGCAAAGAGAGTTGCTTTTGAAGAAATAAATCTGCCTGAAAATCGTGAAAACTTTAAAGGCAAATGGATACACGGAAATGAAATATCAAGCAATCTATTATTTGAAGTAATCACTGAAATAAATGTTACTGGTAATCGCGGTACAAAGACGGTGTTTAACAACGTGAATCTCTCAAAAGAGATTAAAAACCGTTTTCCTGAAGCGCTGACATTTAGCAAAAAAGACATGTGTTCTGAAGAACGTCGCAAATCAATTATTCTACTCTTCTCATATATAACATGGTATAAATCGCAATGGTTGGATATTGAGTATGATTTTGATGATTACATTTCTCAGCTTGATTCTTTGCTGTTTGACTGCAATTATGCTGGACTTTATTATGGCAACCCTTTTGATTGGTTATTCTTATTTTGTGCACAAGCAGAGAGACCACTTGATATGTTTCGTGATATAATACAAGAAGTTTTTGAACAAGTCGAATCAACGAAAGTTACAGATTAAATGCCAAAAAAGGCATAATAAAATATGTTTGATATGATAGAAAAATTTATGAAAGGAGAAATATACATAGTGAGACGAAGTCCTTTATTGATTGGCTCAGAGGTTGGTTCATATAAAAAATATATCATTGATGAAATAATTGGTTTTGGTGCAAACTGCATTGTATATGATGCACATTATGAGGATGGATTTGGTAACAAAAAAAGCGTTAAGTTGAAAGAATGCTATCCTGCTGCATTAAACATTACAAGAAATGATAATGTTCTGATTTGGGAGAATGATAGCGATAAAGAATTTGCCTTTACTCACTTTACGCAGTCTTATCAGATTGCCAGCCAGATGCAGAATTTTAACTTCACAAAAAGCACAGTTGTTTATTCACTTGATATTTTTGAGTATAACAATACTAAGTATATTGCAATGATCCCAGAGAACGGTATTAGCTATGATAAGGACACGTCGGAAGATATTGAAGATATTATCAGCACGGCTCTTGCTTTGACAAACGCGATTGATAGATATCATCAAAATGGTTATCTACATTTAGATGTGAAACCGAGCAATTTTATTGTAACGAAAGATCACACCGGCAAGGGTAAAAATATTGCTTTATTTGATTTTGATACACTAGTACCTATTAATAATATAACAAATAAAATGATAAAAAGAGTATCATATTCCAAAGGCTGGGCCGCCCCGGAACAGGTGATGCAACAGATTAGTAAATTGTGCCCTGCAACTGACTTGTTCTCTGTTGGAGCTGTTTTGTTTGAACGGATAATGAAACGTCAAGTCAGTAACAGTGACATGAGCTCTTTAGCAAAATGGGAGTTTGACAATCGTTTCGATACCAAACACGTTAATCCGAAAGCCAAAAGGCTTTTGACGGAGATTTTTCACAAGACGCTTGCTTCTAATGTGAAAAAACGTTATCAAAAGGCGAGTGAGCTATCAGCAGCATTGGAAGAGTTACTTTACGTTATAACCAGTGGAAAACCATACATCATTTCTTCTTTTCCAGTGAGTACTTGTCATTTTGTTGGCAGAAATAACGAACTTGAAGAACTTCATAATGCTTTAAAAAAAAATGGTAAGGTTTTTGTTTTTGGACCTGGAGGCATCGGTAAAAGTGAACTTGCAAAACGATATATCGAAATTTTTGCAGATAAATATGATGCAATTGTTTTCTTACGTTATAATGGATCTATTCTGGAAACGTTAAGAAGTATTAAAATTAAAGGCATTATTGATATGAACGAAAAGTTAAATGCTATAGAAGAGCTTTGTGATTCCAGAACTCTACTTGTACTGGATAACTTTGACGTGGCACTGGATGAAGATGAATATCTGGAGCGGCTGCTATCTTTAGGAGGCAATACGATAATCATAACGCGTACAGATTTTTCCAATGTGTATCCCGACATACCATGTATCAAAATTGAAGGAATGGCTCTAAACGAACTTCGTACAATTTTTGAGATTGAGTCTTCTAGGACATTAAGAGATGAAGAATATATAAAATATATGCCGATCATTCGCATGGGTAAGCAATGCACTTATTATTTGGTTCTATTGGCAAAGTTGCTTAAAAGTGGCGATTATTCGTTGGAAGAGCTATATGACAAAGTATACGCCGGTTTATCTGAATTTGACAAAACGGAAGATATATTGAATACAAAAGATGGTATACGCATAAAGCAAACTGTTGCTAAGGCCATGACTGAATTATTTAAACTGACAAAGCTTACAACTCAGCAATCTGAAATGCTGTTGTTGCTCTATCACTTAAGCTGTTTGAATCTTACAAAAAAACAAATCAGAGAAATAGTCTCCATCGATAAAGCTGTTCCTGTAAGCGAAAGAATAAATGCCCTCAACGCACTTATCGAAAGAGGTTTTATCGACCACAATTTTTGGACAATTACAGACACATTAACAATCAGTGATGTTATTAAAGATACGATTGATTATGATGTAAATCCGTCAATTATTGACTGCAATATTGTAAAGATGTTCATAGAACAAGAGTTTTTTAAGCCAAAGGATTTTTTATCGAAAATCAATTATGATGATGTAATTAATCAGGATAGAGCAGAATATAGTTTTTGCTGTATTTTCAAAATAATTGTAAACTCTAATTTATCGAATCATAGTACGCAAGAATACTTTATTGATTTGTTGTACCGTATGCTTGGCGGTGAAGAGAGTGCGGCACATTATATCTGGAATGAATATACGAATCATATACTTCATTTTCTAAATATCTATTCTCGCGATGGGATGATGGATGCAGTTTCAAAAGTTAAGGCTGATATTGTTTTATTGACAGTGTTTTGCTACCAAACAAGGGTGGAACTTTTTGCTCCTGTAGAAGACATTCATATTGAAAGTATGAAGAGGGCAGAAAAATTTTTTTATCATGCACTTAAAGAGATTGAAAAACACTCAATAGAGGATGGCCGATTGATTGATGACCTATGCCGCCCGTTTGTGCATTGTACTCACAGTTCGGTACGCTGCCAAATGATGAATCCTAAATTAATAGATAAAATTCTTGAGTTACAGCCTGCATGTATTAAGACGAACGTCACACCATCCAAATCTTTTGAAGTAAATGTGTTTATAAATTCTGATTATGAGAGACACTTTCTTAACCAAGTAAAAAGGCAAACAAAAGTAATGAAGGATGATGAGCGCAAAGAATATATATACAGAGTGCTTGGTAAAATAATGCTAAATGGCTTGAAGGTACCTTTCATTATTGATGATGAATTATATGCTTTGCGAAAAGAATTATTTTCTGTTTGTGCCGATAGGTTTGAAAACGTCGAAGCGATTGATCCGCAGGATTTTGCACCAGATCCTATCGGCATATCAGAACATATGTTTAGAATTGGTTGGAAGTATTTTATGGCGTCTATTTATATAGATGCACCTGAGAGAGTCAACTTACGCAAGGAACAAGACGATTGGCTTTTAGATGTATTTGGAGGAGAATTTGCTACATTAGATTTACCTGATTTTCTGGAGGCTATACAAAATATTGATTCCGCCAAAAGATTGTGTAATGCAATTGATAGATACCGTTCTTTCGTGGATGCTGCATCTGACAAAGAATTATCTGAAGAAGATAAGAAGCTGCTTGCTTTGACGTCTGAAAGACTTAATGACAAGTTAAATGATAGTCTAATATTAGACGATTTTCCATGTGATGATGGTGAGATACTCCCTATTAATGTCGAAGATGCAAAGGCTGAACTGTATTCTATTAATGCGGTTATGCATTGTATTTTGGAGGATAAGGCTCAAATCCGTACTTTCTTGGAAAAATTAATTGAACATTCCAAGACGTACATATCTTACCTTTCTGATGATGCTTTAATTAAGTTTGAACATGATATTGAAGCGGATTTATATTTCTGGGGTGCAGTTAATCGGCTTAGCAATATGTCATGCGCGGATATTGTATTACCGTATTTATTAGACTACACAAATATGGTTAAAAAAAGACTTAAGACATACAGCGACTATGATGAATCGTGGATGTACAGTTATTATAAAAAAATAGTTGATGTAGCATCAAAAGCAAAGGAGGATTTGCTTCCGCCATCGCCTAAAGAAAGGTTATTATGGTCAATTTTCAAAGACGAAGACTCTAAAGAGAGTAAAGCGTTAGAAAACTATAAGCATATCATTAATGAATATACATCTAAAATAGAAAGTATTACAGGCTTTAAATATAATCCGTGACTTATGCTTGAAGCTTATATGGTGTTTGTGCTTTTCAATGAAAAATACAGATTAAAATACGCGCCTGTTATAATTGTCTTATAAAAAATAAGGGGGTTGTAACTATGGGTTTGGCAAAGTATTTTGAGGATAATTACGAAATTTTTCTTGAGCGAATAGAGCAAAATAAAAAACACAAAATCAGTTATATCGAAATGTCACGTTCAACAAAAATATCAAATAAGCTCGTTCCCAATGGGGTGAAGGTGGCACCTAAAGAAAAAAATGAAAACAAAGACAAAAAGTTGCACTGTCGAGATTGTGGAAAAGAGTTTGTGTTTTCAATTGGAGAACAACGTTTTTATGAAATGAAGGGCTTTCATCAACCCAAACGTTGTAAATCCTGTCGTGAAATACATAAAATCAGGCAGTCGTTCAATAGAGGGGAGGCACGTTGATGTTTAATAACAGTGCAAACACAACAATTATACCTCACAAAGATTATTTGTATTATGAAAAGAAAAGCGGCAGCAAATGTATTCGGCGGTGCATAGACGGGCGCATAACCGGCAGCGGAAATTGTGTTGGTTACTGTCAATATTCTAGGCACAGTGGATTTCTTACAAAAAAACATATAAAAGAACATAACTGTATTGAAAAAGGCTGTTTCTACTTTCTGCCGAAGATTAAACGAAAAAGGCCTAAAAATGAGGTTGATAACCGGCCACATGAAATAGTCAAAATTGCATCTGATTTGATATCTGAATTTGAAGGAATTAGAATATTGAAAGCGGAAAGAAACCAAAACAGAGGATGGACAATAAAATACATATCTATAACCAATGGGTATTCAATAAAATCTATTGAAAATAAAATTACTGCAGCTGTGGGCGAAAAAATTACAATGGTTAATTTAAATTACGATTTTGACCGAGCAGCACAACTAATATTTGCGTAAAAAAGGTGAATTATTATATGGTACAAGTTACTTAATAATATTCAGTTGATAGAAAAAGGAGTGGATTTATTGTGGCTTTTGGATTTTGGGATGCCTTAATCTTTTCAACATCAATGGCGGTGCGTGATTATTATAGGGATAAGCAGAAACAAAAGGAGAAACAGAGAAACTTTTATCAAAAGTGTAATGAAGAAATTGCTGATGCCGCGGCTGATATGTTTGAAGTAATCACTGCTGTTGCAACTAAAGCTTATACATCAGATTATATACCTAATGATATTGCAGGAGGTAGTCTTACGCTTTCGTTTTATGCTTTCCTGAAAGTTTTGCAAGCGCAAGTTTTCCCGCCAACCGCGGAACAAAACAAACTGTTGGAATTGTTTTTCAAAACGCTTAACGTAAACTTTTCTAAATACGATTTTCTTGTAGCAGTGAAAAGCCATAATCAGACAAGCCAATATCTCGAAGCTTTAGTAGGTATTTCGAATTCTAAAGTAGGCACTTTTTGGCGACTCTTCTTTAAAGCTATGTATAAAACAAATAGTGATATAAAAATATTGTCTGAAATTATAGAATTGTTTTCATCTATTGTAATGCGATTTGCGATTTTAGGAAAATCAGACAGTGAAGTCGCTTTGCCAATCTGTGAGGAATTTATTGATGCCATTCACCATCAATTTGAAGAGTGTCAAAGTTTACCGGAAGAAGGCTTTGATTACATGTGCGAGGTTTCGTTTATTGATTATCATCAAAGAATGAAAGAAATTTATCAGATTCTTGCTTATGAAAGTGGTGATAGTGAGGAGTTGGATATTAATCAATGCTTTGAATTTTTCAGCATTGGAATAATTTATGAAGTGATTAAGCAGTCAACACTTAGTATTTACGATAAAGCGGAAATGCTCAATTACATCTTGAGCTTTTTAGAGATTAATTTAGGCATAGATGGATATGAAATAATACAGTTAATGCAGACTGATAGTGATTTAAAAGAAATGATTAGTATCATGTGTGATTTAAATCCCGGTGAACGGGGAGGGTTTTGGGAAATTATCTTGATAATGGGAGATAAAGCAAATAAGCATGATTTGTCTACTACATTTTTTAAGGAGTGTTTCAATTTTCTTCTAGGTGTTGAAATCGAATTAGTGAAGAAATATCCTGATAGTGGTTTTAATCAAAGTGCAAGAAGTTATATGTCTAATGTAATGGGTAAAATCCATGATCTTTTTGAATGAACATAATCTTCACAATTGCCGGCTCCTTTCTATATTTTTACATTATTATACCATATTATATCAAAAAAACAAATTGTAATTTGTAAATAACTTCAATTTGGTTATTTTGCACCCATTTTTGAAATGGGTGCATTTGTATTAAAGCTGACCATCTTTGCCAAATAAGTACTCCAACTTTGATACAATTTTTTCAAAGTTGGAGTTTTTGCTTTATGCCTTGAAAATGGCTTAAAATAGGGCTTTTCAAGCCATAGGGCGTTCAACTGCAGCACATGGAGTCCTGTTTTTGACGCCTATCATGATGGTTTTTATATGGTGTTGTTGCAAAAAACAAACGATAGCTTTGAAAATCCAAGCTATCGTTTGTTTTTTGGGTTATCGTTGGATTATTGATTTTTCGAGAAAGTGTTGATTGCTTTATTGGAATCAGTTGATCGTTTCGTTCATAACTAATCGCCTATTCCTCAAATCCGGATTCACGTACACGAAGTGTTCGGCAGTTCTCCGAAATAGTTCGCACAATTTGTTGGTTAAAGCCCTCTGGTGATTCAGCTTCGACTTCAAGTGAAACTGAAACCTTTGCTCCATCCACCGAAGCTAGATGCTGAATGATTTCCTCAACATATTTCTGAACATCTCGATTTATTCGCGTAATGTCAAGATCAGCAGACATAAAGAACCTTCTGTTTTTCGGTGCGGACTCAGGAGGAGCGTTATTTTCGTGGACTGAGCTACTTTTGTCTGATGTAGTATAAGGATTATTATTGTTGCCATTTGTATAGAGATCCGCAGTTTTGGTGAGGTAATCTGTGTTAGGAACACCTATGTCCGATTGACGTTTTGCCGCTTCTTCGGCCATTTGCTTTTGAGCAACATCAATTTTTACAAGATAGCCTGATTTTTCAATGAACCCAACATATTGGTTAAGCTTAAGATCTATATATCGTGTACCGTCAAACCCGGAAGCAAAAGCAAAATATTCCGTAGAGTTTACGCCAGTTTGGATGGCTTCTAATAGCACATTCTCATTTGCCAAACGAGGCAGATAGCAGTATGTGCAAAGGTATTCCCACAGTTTTTTGATAGAAATATTATCGGAATCACGCCACAATACATTGTCAAGCTCCATTTTCAGTAGTGCTGGTGCCCAGCGGGTAATGATTTGCTCATTTTGTAGCATTTTCTTTGCTGCTTTTGTAATAATATTTTCATTACCTCCACTAATTCGGATTGTTTCCCATATAATGTTTTTTATATCGACGGTTTTATCAATATACGGTACAAGAAGCCAACAGTATGTTTCTTTGATACGAGCATCAACAGTCTCATCGGCACGATTTAAATTGTTTAATGTTTCACGATTTTGTGCTGCATCAAGGTTTAAGTCCTCGCTGTCTTCTTTAATAGACTTCCAAGCAAGATATTGCCGCACTGCTTGCTTGAGGCTGGCCATTAAGTCTTGATCTGGTGCAATGAATGCCAACATATTACGATAAATGCGAGGGGTGTTTCCTCGGTTATTTAAAATATCCATAACTGCGGTCATTGCGGCATTATTCACATTCGACGCTTTGTATTCATCAGAAGGACGCAAGATAACAAGACGTACTGCCTGCTCATCCGTAACATCAAGCGAGGAAGCCGGACAAGGATGAACGCCGGCAAACGGTGCTTCTTTGCGAAGGGCACGAAGTCTTTTCTCGATTTCATATTCTACTTCAGACGATGGAACTTGCGTAGCACGGTCATCAGCGGTCTTTCTCAAGGTAGGACGACTGTCATACCAGAATCTGTCGCCTGACGGATTTGTGTAAAGGTATGATAGGGAAGTGCGTAGTGTGTTTAATGCATCATTGAACACGGAAATGTTTTCACCAGGCTGCACTACACCAAGACGAATGCGTGAACTCTCGATACCTCTTACTACTTGTTCACGTCCTGTTGGAGCAGAGCCGAGCATAATGGTTCTTGCTACACGGCGTGCTGCAAGATGTCTGCCATATCTTGCGTTTTTATCGGTTTTAAATGGGATGGATTCTTTGCCGTCTACTTCCTTGTCAACAATGCCATTCCAATTATCAGAAAGATGACGAGTAAGCTCATCACGCACATTTGGCACATCAAGAGGGATGGAACCGGGCATAATCATCAAACTTGCATCATTTCCCATCCATAACTCATAAACAACTGCTGCCATCAGACGCAGAACACCACGGGTGCGCTGGAAACGTTCGAGAGTAGACCAATCCTTATAAAGGCGGTCAAAAACTTCTGGATGTATGGGATAGCAAGATATCATGCGTTCCTTATATTCTAATTCACGTGCTTCTACGGGGAAGTCAGTCTCATTCTCATTGTACATTGCGGAAAAAGCTGAACATACAGCATCCCGTGCATCAGGGTTCTTACAGTTGAGGAATAGGCGTCGGCGTACAACCTCAAACCCCTCATTAGCAGCTACGGGTTTCCAAATAGATTCCATACGACCAAAGGTATGCTCTATTGTTTCAAGAGCGGTCTTGCCCGCTTCTCCGCCAATTTCAATGTCAGATTCGGGTATGGATGCAACGACAAGACTGTTCTTAGAAGCCCTTGCTGCCTCAGTTACTTCCTGAATAAATGAAATAAAATTGTCAAATGTTCCTGCCGGAAGATCATTTGCGCCGTAGAGTTTCTTTGCATAGGCGACCAACTCGTCCATAAGGATAAGACAGGGGGCGGCGGCATCGAAGAGGTTCTTCAACACTTCTGAGCCGGGCGAAACACCTTTTTTATCTGATTCTTTTACAAAGTCATATAAAGCAGGATTTCCTGCTGATGACGCAAGCTGTGCAGCCATTTCTCCCCACAATGTATTAATGGTAATGCCCGGCAGATAGTTTGGACGCTTGCTTTTAGTAGGGTCAAGTGCAGTACCTACAAGCACAGCAACATTCGCTTTTGGAAGGGAGTTTACTCCTGCCCGCTCAAGTACCGGCTTAATATTTGGAATTTTCTCAATGGAAACTGTACCACGCATCATGTGATAGAGCGCGAGCATACTATGAGTCTTTCCACCGCCGAATGCTGTTTTAAGCTGAATGACAGGTTCTCCGTCCTTGCCGCAAATGCGGCGGAGCGCTTGTTCCAAAAGCCCTGCCATGCCTTCTGTTATATATGTTCGTGCAAAGAACTCTACCGGGTCGCGATATTCATATGCGCCTTCGCCACGTGCGACCTGCGCAAGGTCTGCGGCGAACTCAGCATTCTTATAACGCCCCTGTGCCACGTCAGGGTGAGGTTCGATTACATCACGCCAACTGGGGAGCCCTTGTACAGGAGTTGAAACTAATACATTGTTACGATTTGCACGCCCTGCAGCTTGTCCCGGCATACTAGAATCAATTCCGCTTGTAACAACCATTGTTGAACCATGCACAGAACCATAACGGTACTTACGCAAAAGCACACGAATTTCTTCCGAGCTTTCAGGGTCTATTTGCTCGCATAATCTTGACATAGTATCCAGTGCTCGCCAAGTGTCATCATCAGTGAAATCTTGACCGCCAATGTGTGCCAGGCGATTACGAACACCTATAAGTTCTTTTGCCCAAGTACGATGGTCTATGGATAGTTTCTTTTTAAAAACATACTGCCAGTGGATATCAAACAATAGAAGGCACATGGCTATGTCCAGGGAATCTGTCAACGTGGCAAAGTCACCTTCAGTTGGCAAATTGCGCTTTTGCTCTTCACGTAGGACTTTCATAACACCTTCACGCCACCAGATATTCGTGCCAAACTCCAATCCAAGTTCTCTGCCTATGTAAGGAGCAAGTGTGTTCCTTAAAATGGAGAGCCCATCCGTGATAATCTTGCTATTTTCCATGTTCAAATCCTCCTACTTAATCTTTTATATCAAAAAGACTTATTTGTGTAGCATTGCTAATCTGTGCCTTCAACTCCGCCGCTTTGCTTTGTATTTCCGGCCAGGATATAACAAGGGAGTTGTATGCGTACGCTTCTTGTGCCCAGCCTTTACGCTCAGCTATCTGATATAGACGGTATGCCAGAGCCTTTGCCTGTTCCGGCTCAGATGTAAATATATCTGCAACGATCTTTGCCGTGCCAAGCACACCGTCCTTTTCTAAAGTACGGGTGAGTTGCTGGGTAAGAAGCCAGATAATATCTTTATCTGTTTTTTCAGGTATTTCATCTCTGTCTAATAGACGTACTACGCCTTTTTGCGCATAGAGAACGCCGCGGGCAGCAAGTTTTTCTACACTTGTATTTTTTGCCCGTGCCAGCACATCTGCCTCGCCAAATTTCATTTCATTAAATGCGCATTGGATATAGAGATCAACGCAGAAGCGGCTGTCGCGGTCAAGATCGCCGTCCTGTTCGGTAAAATAAAGGTCGAGCTCCTGATTGATGATTTGTAGGGCAGAGCGGACGCTCATGGGATTCCCATCCGCTTCTAGCACCTTTGAGAATCGGGAATACACAGCCATGCCTGGCCCAATAGCGCTTTGAGCCATGTCCACAGGGGCAATATTGGATTGCTGTAGCTTTTGCAATGCAGGTTTCAGCTCCCGCTTTAGCGCGTTTATAAAATCGCGTCGGGTACAAACAGGCGCGTCGACGGGACGTTTGCGGCAGACAAGTACGATGGAGGATGCGAGGGAGTTAACCATGTTTTTCAGTCCAGTCTCGCGTTCTGTGTGCATCGGCCATGTTCCGGTTATGAGGAAACCAGCACGAATAATGGCAGACAACATCGTTTCCCAACCTGTTGAAGAAGTGTTTTCTTCTTTAGTTTCACTTTGTTTGAATGCATAGTAGACCGTAAGTGGAATGTCTTCTGCTACATATTCGAAAATTTGGCAGAATGTTTTAAACATGCCGTCTTCAAAAAAGGTCTTTGCTTTATTGAAATCGCCATCAAATCTATACGGTATGGCAACTAATTCTTCTGCTTTTGGCACAAGCATTGTTCGAAATATGTCAGGATAGATGTCTTTAAGAGATTGTCGTAACCACACATAAAAAAAATCAGATAAGTCTGCATACCCTATATTGTCATAGTAAGGAGGATCTGTTGATACCATAATGTTGCGAAGACCTATATCGGTTTGAGCATTGTTCTGAATGGCTTCACCTATTTCTGAAGCAGGGTAAATGTCAAAACAACGAACAATCCAGTCAATTGCTCCAGTCCAGTTTCCAGAAGAATTTGAAAAAATATTAGTTTCAGCAAAATCCCATGTCATAGGAATTCCCTGTCTACCAAACGTTTGTGTAATAAAACCTGCCCACGTGTTCACTATCGAAGAATAGTTTGCTTGACGATCAACTGCAAAAGCAAAATAAACAGCTAGTGCATTTGCATATTCTTCATTTCCTCCATCTTCAATGACTTGCTGGCGTGCTTCGACCACTAATGAACAAAATGTAGTTAAAGCTGTTAATTGTCTATTAGTAAATAACTTATCAAAAGTATCATAACCGTATAATGGTGCCCAAAGAGCACGTCTATCATTTGAGAGTAGTCCTGTTGGATATTCATTTGGCTTTTCTACATCAGCAATTTTTTCATGCTCATCAATCGGCGAATAGTAAAGATGGCTACGTTTATTTTCGGCAACTATACCCATTAGTTTTGAACCAATACGATTAGCCATACCTTCAGTACGGATATATTCGGTTGTAGTTACTTCACCACATCGAATGCATTTGAATTTTGCACCTCGCGAAATTTTAGCTGGTTCAGGTGCATTTTTACCTTCCTTCACCACATATCGTATGGTGTTCCCCTCAATAATTGGTTGGACATACATGCCCTTACCTTTATTAGATAAAACAAAACTGCTTGCCAACGGCATTTCACATCCGCAAGCGGGATTGGGGCATTTCACCGTACGCGTCCAAATCCACGCAATAACGGTATGTTCTCGTCCATGTTCGTCTTTGACCTTTGGGTATAAATGCCCAATACGCTCCCACGCTTTTTGCTTCATCCACTCGCCATAATAGCGTACGTCCTCGGCAAGACCTTCAGCGCCTTTCCACTCTGTCTTTAACGGATTTCTTCGTGATTCGGGATTCACTGGTGGCTGTCCAGCAAATTTCGGCGGGATTTCTATCATTGCCTTATTGATCATCACAGCAACGGGATTTAAATCGCTGGCATAAGCTTTCAGGCCAAGCCTCTGGGCTTCCAGCGGTATTGAGCCGCCCCCTGCAAAGGGATCTAAAAGAGGTGGCGGATTGCCGTTTGTGGATTTCATAATTTCAGCTTTTGCCTCGGCAAGCACTTCCTCATTATTGGAATTTTCCCATTTTACCAGTCTTTCAAGAATGCCAAATAAACGCTGGCGTTCTTTGGCTTGTTCTTCTTCAGTGGGGAACTCTTCAGGATGACTAGATGGATCATCAACAAGGGATGCCCAAATAACAGCTCTTGCAGCCGCAAGAGGACGCCTTGCCCACCACAAATGGAGTGTAGAGGGGTGCCCATGCCGTATAGACTTCTCGCGTGCCGACTCTGCATTAATAGCTTCAAGCGGCAACGCCACTTCTATTAATTTCTTTTTATATTCCATTATCTTTTACCTCCGTAATATGACAGTTGAACTATCTATTAATTCTTTAATATTATAGTTTACACTTGTTGCCGCAAAATCAGGGCGCTTGTGGAACGGGCGCTTAAGATAGTATGTATGTGTTTTATTACCATCAACTTCCACAATGGCCAAGATGTATTCATCCGGCTTGTTTAAAGCCGTGAGAATTTCATTTTTGCTAACAGTTACAGTATCCGCGCCTGACGCTCTGCCTTTAACTTCAATAAAGCGAAGAGTTGCTCCGTCCGGTTCGCGCAAATGAGGCGGTATGGCGGATTCAACATCATAACCGACTTTTGCAGCACTGACATCACGAGGGATGTATCCCAGAGATGTTTCAATATCCATAACAGTTTTCATAGCAACAAGTTCTATTTCACGTCTCATTGCAGCATCGGCGGAGAAGTTATCGGATCTGCCAAGTAATTTGTCTATAAGCCCTCGTGGTATTACTATCGCTCCGCCGACCACAACAGGTGGTGTTGCTGATATAAGTTTCTCCGTCTCCAATTCGGCAAGTCGTTTGTGCATTCGGGCTTCCAGCTCTTCAGCGCGACGAGCCGCCATTTGTGAATTTAATTTTGCATTTGTCTTGCCGGCTGATTCTTTTGTTTTTAGTTCGGCTGCACGAAAATCCCAATACTGTATTTCCGCAGTTAATCGCTCTTTAACTGCCTTTATGGTTTTGTCAATTAGTTTTGTTTTGCGTTCCCGCACTTCCTTAACATGAGCCGGAATAATTTCGCTGATGGCATAGCTTGTAGCAATATCTTCTACGTTCCCTTTGAGCCAATTTTGGTTATTAATAAACTCTCGAATTGCAAGTGTTTCATCATCATGGGCTGCCCGATAGTCAAGGTAGGGGGCATACCCGGCGTTAATTGTTGTACCGTCCTCTTTAATTTCTACAAAGTGTATTTGTTTAGAAATAACACGCTTCGTTCCGTTTGGCAACACCACTCCGTCTTGTACTGAATTTTCTATATAGAAAAGTAACCTCGCATCTGTGCTAAAGTCGTTATCATCTATAAATATAGAGCCGCGTTTTAACACATCCATATTTCGCTCGCGCACCAGATCTATGGTCGCTTCCAACAGTGGGTGTCCCGGTGCAATTAATGCAGCGGGGACTTGCCCTTGTACATTGCAATAAGACTTGTCAAAACATATTCGCTCATAACGAGAAAGTACCGGTTCACCATAACCAATTTGCATATCACGGTTGCGGATAGCAAACGGTACAGAGGTTATTTCATATCGTCCTTTTTCGCGAGGGCGGATTTTACCGCCTACGCTTTGGAATGCTTCTATAAAGAAAGATTCTATAAAGTGAGGCTGGAGCTTGTGAGCTTCCATTCGCTCCATATCCTCTCGGATAGCAATGACTCGATGTACATCCATAGTATCCTCTGTCAAAGCGTTTTCATCAAGCAGACGCTGCAGTTCTTCGCGGTCTAAGCTGTGGTCAACTACCTGATTCAAACGGTCCCGAACAGCAGGATCGTTACCATACCGAATGGCCTCTATAAGCAAATCTCGTAAGGGTTTATTATCAAAAGTAACTTTGCCCAAAACATCAAACACTTTACCTTTAAGGGCCTCACGTTCTTGCTCTAATTTATCAAATAAACGTTGGAAAACCATGCCTTCTCGTGTTTCACGACTTACTAAATTCCATAAATGACAAACTTCCGTCTGTCCAATACGGTGAATACGTCCAAAACGTTGTTCTATGCGATTAGGATTCCATGGCAAATCATAATTTACCATCAGGTGAGCGCGCTGCAGGTTAATGCCTTCACCCGCAGCATCGGTGGCGATGAGGACACGCACTTCTTTATCCTGTTTAAACAGTTCTTCTATCTTTCGTCTTTCATCTCGGAGCATTCCGCCGTGAATAGTAATAACCGCTTCATCATTTCCTAGAAGGGATGAAATTTTATCACTTAGATATCGTAAGGTATCACGATGCTCTGTGAAGATAATCAGTTTCTCACGCATTCCATCGCGGTCAAACATATTACTATCATCTTGTAACAGCTTGGAAAGTTCTTCCCACTTACGGTCTTCGCCGCTTTGGCGCACATCATTTGCCATACGCTCTAACTTTTTTAAAGTAGCAATTTCCGCTTCCAGTTCGGCGATAGTTTGAGCAGCGGAGGCTTGGTCTACGATCCTTTCTTCCATATCCTCCAATTCTGCCGATGGCATATCGTCATCATCATATTCATCATAATCTGGTATAGTATAATCATTTGCACGTTTGCCCAGTCGTTCTTCAGCGAGACGACTTTCCAAACGCTCACGACGGCGCCTTAAAGATTGGTAAATGGCTTCCGGCGACGAAGCTAGGCGACGTTGCAATATGGTGAGGGCAAAACCAACAGTAGTCTTACGCTCACTGTTAAGCTGGTCTACGCGATTAAATTCTTCCTGTACATAGTTTGTAACAGCTGTGTACAGTTTGGCTTCCATTGGCGATAAATCGTAGTTGACCGTATATGCACGACGTTCTGGAAAAAGAGGGGTACCGTCAAATTTAAGCAAGTCCTCTTTTACTAAACGGCGCATCACATCAGATACATCTACTGCTTGATTTGAGCTTCTCGCCACACCTTCAAAACGGTCTTGGTCAATAAGTGACATGAAAAGTTGAAAGTCTTCTTCCTTCCCGTTATGGGGTGTTGCGGTTAGAAGCAAGAAGTGCCTTGTGATTGAGGATAGCAATCGTCCAAGTCGAAACCGTTTTGTGTATTTTATTTCTCCACCCCAAATTGTAGCGGACATTTTGTGCGCTTCATCGACGACTATCAAGTCCCAGTCGGTAATTCGCAGTTTTTCCTGTATATCTTCGTTTCGGGAAAGCTTATCCAAACGTGCAATGCAAAGATTCATCTCAGTGAATACATTGCCGGTAACTGCTGCTTCGATACGATCATTAGTAAGAATTTCAAAGCGCAGGTTGAATTTTCGGTATAGTTCGTCCTGCCATTGTTCCGCAAGATTTCCCGGCGTAACTATCATGCATCGCTTTAAATCACCGCGAACGAGCAGTTCCTTAAGAAATAGTCCTGTCATAATTGTTTTACCCGCACCAGGATCATCCGCCAAAATATAGCGAAGTGGCAAACGTGATAGCATTTCCTGATAAACTGCCGAAATCTGGTGTGGTAGTGGTTCTATTTCAGACGTATGTACCGCAAGATAGGGATCAAAAATATGGGCAAGCTTAATGCGATAGGCTTCTGAGGCAAGTTTTAGAAGGTTTGCGTCCGCATCAAATGACCATGGCAAGTTGTCTGAACAGACTTCAATCCTTTCTTCATCTTCCCTATATAACAGTTGACTTGCAAGCTGTCCACGGGCGTCTTTAAAAGTAACTTCTAGAACAGCAGTACCATACCATTTGACTGCAACAACATTCACCGGCATATTTCCTGCAATGCCAACAATGGTTGCACCTACGGTTATGTCTTCAAGTCGAGCCATATACTGATCCCTCCTTTACTTGTTTTTTGTAATATTTTTTTCTTGATTACCTACATCAGGTACGATTTCCATGATGTCACCGATATCACATTCTAAAGCCGTACATATTTTCATTAATATCGTGGTTGTTACAGGCTCATCTCGCCCAAGTTTAGTTATTACACTTGCACTGATATCCGCAGCAGCTTGAAGGTCCTTCTTCTTCATTTTCTTATCAATTAGCAGCTTCCATAATTTATTATAACTAACAGCCATGATTTTCTTCACCTCGACTAAATACATTGTTTTACATTTTATCACATTTCTTTGCTAAATACAATATTTTATGCACAATTTAGAAGTCTTTTGTTGTATTTGCGCGATTTTTGGTCTTTATTTACAACCAAAAAATACAGCTCGGCCGAATTCGTTTGCTGAGCTGTATAATTCTATAATTGACTTATTATTCTGTATAAATACCATGTATAATGGTGTTTTGGGATGTACTATAGAAACCAATAATTATTATGATATTAATTGCACATATTCAATCTATTTTTCAAGAAATCCTTCGATCCCACATCAAAAGGCTTAAGATTATGCCCTTGCATATTTAACATATCAACTTTAAGCATCATCAATTCCGGAAACACCTGCATTTCAGCCGACATCTGATAATAATCATACTCGTTTTCAAGCATTTCAAAAAAATCCTCGTCGGGTATTAGCAGTTGAGCAGAGAAGTAATTTGCATCAATTTCTCTTCGATGTGTTTCAAATAAAATAGAGCTGCGGTCTGTAAACGCACGAAAGCAAGAGCCCCTATGCAACTGGTCGTGCCCCAGTTCGTGGGCTAATACAATTCTTTGTTCAACCTCTCCCAAGTTATTATTCAAAACAATATATCGGTTTCTTAAAACATAAGCATACATTCCTTTAATGGAACTTAAATCCATGTAAAAGATTTGTATTCCCAATTCCTGTGCTATTCTATATGGGTTGGTTGTCCCACATGAGCGGGTAAGACGATTTGCTTTAATTATAGCGTCATTATCAAATATCATGAACACCATCCTTTTAAGCATATATTATTGCACTTATTCTCTTTTCTTCTTCCGTCCGTATTTCTCCTTATTTGCCTTCTTTGCTTCAAAGTATAGCTTTGTTAAAATCTCAAACATCTCGTCCTTTTCGTCTTCGTCAAGCTCTCCGCCGGCAAACAAGGCGTCTGCTCCCTGAAGTATTTTTTGTGCCTGACGGTTACCGATACTGCCATATTTTTGGGATGCTTCAATCTGAAACTGTTCTTCAGGCGTAAACAGATACTCAAATGAAACACCGAAAGTGTTCATGATATTCTGAATAATCTCGGGTTTGGATGGTGTTCTTTCATTCGTTTCATAGTAGCCGTATACACGTTCCGACACGCCTATTGCTTTGCCTGCCTCTGCCTGCGACCAGCCTCTTTCCAAGCGCAGTTTTTTTAATTTGTCACCAAATTTCATAGTTAGCAGCTCCTTTCCTGCTCATTATATATTATTGTTCGGAATTTGTCAATATGTCGAACATAAATTTCTAAAAACTATTGACAGCGAACATATGTGTGTATTATAATATCCATATCAGAACAAATTATGCGAAGGAGTTGCATATTTTTTTGCCTTCAATACGAACAAAATGTTCGGAATACCAAAATTGGGGCGATATAATTATTCGTCAAACATATTATATCAAAAAAGATGTACCAAAAATAGGACAATAAATATAAGGCAGGTGAGCTTATGAAAATTAGAGTGAAATGTCCGCTATGCGAAAAAAGGATTCTTGACGCAAGCCAAGACGCGAAAGGAGAGATTGAGTTAAAATGCAAAAAATGCAATAAGGTTGTTAAGATAACCCTTGGCCAAAAAATAAAATAATGTAACATACCGAGCAACGGAGCCGAGTGTGAGCTACCAAATAGCCGGATGAATGCTAAACGAGAGTTGGCATATCATCCGGTTATTTTCGTTTAGCGGACACTCGGCTTTTCGTTTTCACTTGGCTCCCTCGGCAAAACGAGAGGAGTTAAGAAAAATGAAAATTGAGTACACTTACCGCTTCAACAATGAAACCATAACCATTGAAGTCACAGAGGGCGATTATGACATTCTTATTGAGCTTGACCGAATTGAACGCAATGTTAACCAGAAAGAAACCCGACGTCATGCTTCCCTTGACGCATTTAACCTTAACGGCAACCTGTTTCCATCAGAAGAAGATGTCGAAGCCGAATGCATCCAAAATGAAGAGTACATAGCGCTGCATAAGGCCATTAATCAGCTTTTGCCCCAGCAGCGGGAGCTAATCAAAAAGGTGTTTTTTGAGAATAGAACCATTGTCAGCATTGCCCGTGAGGAAGGAGTAGGAGAAAGCGCAATACGCGACCGTTTAAGCCGCATTTATAAAAAACTTAAAAAATTTTTGAAATAGACCCTGCGGATTTGCCTCTGCCGTGAGCTACCTATAGAGAGCACAACAATACCGCTCTCAGGAAAGGAGTCAGAAAATGAGGCATGAACTCAAAATCAGCGTCCGTAAAGCGCCGTTTGAAGGATGTGTTATAAAAAACCAAACGGTAGCTATGCGGGAGCGGTTTCTGAAGCGGCTGTTCGGCAATAAACACCGGTTGATGGTTATAGTTCCCGGTGAGAGCGTCGAACGTGTGTCGATTTCAGAACTGCCGGAGGAGGGTGACGAAGATGAATGAACGTGATCCCACTCCTAAAATTCCGATGCCCGTTAAAGCAAAACCTTACAAGCATCAAATTGAGGCTTTCAATTTCGTTTGTAAGTGTTTCGGGTTGATTGCGGAAGGAGGTGTTTCCGATGCAAATGGCCGAGGTGACCTGCCGGATTTGCGGCAAGCCTTTCCTGAAGCCGGAAAGCCAAGTCCGTGAGAACAACTTTTGCTGCAAGGCTCATTTTTATATGTGGAACTCACAGCGGATGACCGATTACAACCGCACCGCAAATCCAATGAACAAACCGGGCGGAGTGCTTGAGTCACGTATCAAGCGCAGCCTTGCAATGCGGGGCGGCGGTGAAGGAAAAGCGTACAGAAAATTTCTCGGAAGGCACGAGCATCGCAGAATTGCTGAGGCGAAGCTTGGCAGACCCATGAAAAAAGGCGAGGTAGTCCATCACATTGACGGAAATAAGATGAACAACCATCCGGCAAACCTTGAGGTGTTTCCTTCCCAATCGGAACATGTAAAAGAGCATCCGAGAGATGAGAAAGGCAGGTGGTGCAAATGTACATTTCCAGCGGCAAGGGCGCAGCTCTTTTGATGGAAATGGGCTGACAAGGCACAGGGAAAACACTAACCGCCATCGCGGCAGCAGGCGCATTGTACAATGCAGGTCGTATTGGCCGTGTCTTGATTGTTGCCCCTTTATCCATCTTGGGTGTATGGCAGGATGAGTTTAATAACTTCGCCGACTTTGATTACAACCTTGCGGTATTGACCGGCACAAGCGCCAAGAAAATAGATACCTTAAGACACTTAAACGGCAGCGCGCTTCAGGTGGCGGTAATCAACTACGAAAGCGCATGGCGTTTGGAAAAAGAACTGGCTACATGGAACCCTGACCTTATTATCGCCGATGAGGGACATAAAATTAAAACCCATAACATCAGCGCCAGCAAAGCAATGCACAGGCTTGGGGCAAGAGCGCGGTACAGGCTTCTTTTAACAGGCACTCCGGTAACCAACAAAGCAATTGATGTGTTCAGCCAGTACAAATTTGTAAATCCGGCAATCTTCGGCCAAAGCTTTTATGCTTTCCGCAACCGGTATTTCGACATGGTCGGCTATGGCAACCATACCCCTGTTCTCAAAAAGTCTATGGAGCGGGAATTGACAGAAAAAATTCATTCCATCGCTTACCGTGCAACAAAAGCGGAATGCCTTGATTTGCCGGAAACAACGGATATCATACGCAAGGTGGAATTGGAACCGCAAGCAATGCTTCTTTACAGAAATCTTGTAAAAGACAGTTATGCGGAACTTTCTGAAGGTGAGGTCACCATCACGAATGTACTCACAAAACTTTTGCGATTATCTCAGCTTACCGGCGGATTTTTAGGAAGTGACGACTGTTCAAAGGCAGAGCAAATCAGTACAGCAAAACTGAAAGTGCTTGAGGACATCATTGATTCGGCTCTGGAGGAAAACAAAAAGCTGGTCGTTATTGCCCGGTTTATCCCTGAAATAAACGCCATATGCAGGATGCTTGACAAAAAAGGTGTGCGTTACTCTTTACTTACGGGCAGCGTAAAAGACCGGGACGAGCAGGTTGCACAATTTCAGAATTACCCGGACGTACCCGTGTTTGTCGGGCAGATAGCGACAGCGGGACTTGGCATTACCCTTACGGCAGCAAGCACGATGGTGTTTTATTCACTGGACTATTCCATGAGCAATTTCGAGCAGACAAAAGCGCGGATACATAGAGCCGGACAGCGAGTGCCCTGCACTTACATTTACTTGACCGCGGCAGGCACAGTTGATGAAAAGGTATTAAAGGCACTAAAAAATAAGGCCAACCTTGCAAAGAGTCTTGTAGATGATTACAGAGCGGGGCAAAACCCGTTTCAATAGCAAAGGAGTGATGGATTTTGAATGAATCAGAAAGAATGTTTGAACTGGCAGACCGTTTAAAAGAACTGCGTGACACAAAGAAAGAGCTTGAGCAGAAGCTAAAGGCAGTAAATGCGGAAATTGAGGAAGTGGATTTTAACCTGGCAAACGCCATGCTGGAATCCGAAACGCAAAACTTTACCCGCTCCGGCGTCATGTTTTGCTTAACCAATACAACCCGAGCATCAGTAGCGACCGAGCGTAAAGAGGAGCTTTTTGAAGCGTTGCGTGCAGAGGGCTACGGCGGGCTTATCTATGAAACGGTAAATGCCAATTCTCTGTCTGCTTTTGTAAAAGAGCAGATGTCGGAGAACAACGATCAGCTTCCGGAATGGCTAAACGGTCTGGTCAATGTATTTGAAAAAACCACAGTTGGCGTGCGTAAGGCAGCCAAAAGATAATTTGAAAGGGGAAAGAAATCTATGAAAAACAATGAAATTGTAAAAAGCAACGGTACATTTTTGGCATTGCAGGACTTTAATTTAAACGACGCTTTTTCAGATGAACTTGCAGGACTTTCCGGCAGCTTTGAGCGTATAAAAATACCCGCCGCAGGCAGTACGGTATTTGAAATCCCAAGCGAGAATCCGGATAACCCTGATGCAGTTAAGGAGTTTTCAGCCGTAATCCTTTATCATCACCCACTTTATGCTTACTACAAAAACAAATACGCCGGCGGCTCCAATCCTCCGGATTGTGGCAGCTTCGACGGAATCACAGGTGAAGGCGACCCCGGCGGAAGGTGCGACAAATGTCCGTATAATCAGTTCGGTTCCGGCGAAGGCGGCGGCAAGGCCTGCAAAAACAGAAGGCGCATATACCTGCTTCGCGAGGGAGAAATATTCCCGATGATCCTGTCCCTTCCCACAGGCTCACTTAAGGATTTTACCCGCTATCTTATGCGGTTGCTTTCCAAGGGCAAAAAATCAAACTCTGTGGTAACGAGGTTTAGCTTAAGAAAGGCGACGAACGCAAACGGCATTACATTTTCGCAGGCACAGTTTACGGTGGATCGTGATTTGACTGCAGAGGAGCAAACATTAATAAACTCACTGTCCGAGCAGGTGAAGGCATTAAGCGGCCGTGTAGGGCACGACACAGAGCCTGCGGAGGAAACTCCGTTAAATGTTGACTTCGAAACAGGAGAAGTTATCGAACCTTTAGAATAATGCACAGCCGCAACGGGGGGCAGCTCGCTCCCCCATAAGCGGCAGATAGGAGATGAATTATGGATTATATATGCGTTACTGCTTTAGACGAACTCAAGGAATATTTGAAAGGCGCATCAATAGTCGCATTTGACTTTGAAACTTCGCCGAACGATGAGTACAGAAATGAAGAGAAATCTGCTTTAGATCCGCATAAAGCGCATATTGCCGGTATGAGCTTTTCGGTATCGGAAGGCAGCGCAATATATGTGCCGATAGCCCATAAAACCGGCAAAAACATAGAAAAGCCTCATGAACTTATGAATTACCTCAAGCACGCTTTATTTGAAAATCCGAATGTGGTAAAGGTAGCCCATAACCTTGCATTTGAAGCAATGTTCCTATACGCAAAAGGAATTATTGTTAGGGAACCATGCTATGACACCATTGCCGCCGCGCAATTAACTTTAAAATCCAAGTGGGAGTTTCGCAGCCTTGCCGACAGCGGTTTAAAGCTTCTTGCAACCTCCCTGTTTGGTGCGAATATGCATGACTTTCAGACCGTGACCGGCGGGCGATATTTTGATGAGTTGGATCCGCAGGATTTTGAAACAATCCGCTATGCTTGTGCTGACTCTGATTATACGCTGAGGCTGTACTATCGGTTTAACGGTTGGTTTGACAGGTTTTTGCCAAAGCATAGGTACATTGCGGAAAAGGTAGAAGCGCCAACGGCGGTTTATTGCGGGATTATGAAATATAACGGGATTCCGGTGGACAGGGATGTTATGCTCAAAAAGCAGGCAGAAGCAGAAGAAAAGATTATAAGTCTGAAAGCTGAAATTGATGAAATTACTGGCGGTGTGAATATTGGGGCAAATGCAAGCACTTCTGCTTTTAAACAGTATCTTTATAAGCATTTGGAGTTGCCGGTTTTAAAGACAACGGAGAAGTATCAGGAGGCGGCGGACGACCAAGCGCTGATCATGCTTCGCGACTGGTGCCAAAAGAACAAACCGGAGCTCGTTCGATTGTTTGACCTTGTGCAGGAGTACCGCAAATGGGGCAAGCTGAAAAGCACATATATCGACGGATACCTGGAGCATATCGATAATACCACCGGAAGGATACATCCCGACCTGATGCCGCTTGGAACGGAAACCGGACGATTTGCGGCAAGGAATCCGAACCTTCAAAACTGTCCGAGAAAAGACAATGACCCCATAGGAGTGAGAAATTTTATAGTAGCACCTGACGGCAAGGCAATTCTTTCTCTTGACTTCTCACAAATAGAACTTCGTGTTGGAGCGTTTTACTGCAGGGATGAAAAAATGCTGCAAACCTATCACTCCGGCGGTGACATTCATGCGCAGACAACCTCTGTAATATATAAAGTTCCGTTTAAGGAGGCAGCGGATAAAAATCATCCTCATTACAAGGAACGCAGAACCATAGCAAAAAACTGCAACTTTGGCGTGTTCTACGGTTTATTTGCAAACGGCTTGCAGCGTACACTTCGGTTTAAAGCGGGGCTTAAAACAACCAAAGAGGACTGTGAAACCATCATCAAAAATCTTAAGGACGGTTACCCCGGTTTGGCAAAATGGCAAAAAGAAACGGTAAAAACAGCCGCTAACACATGTTTTACAGAAACGTGGCTTGGCAGGCGCAGGTATCTTATCGGTATGCTTTCGGAAGATTGGGGTAAAAGGTCGTTTGCAGAACGCTGCGCGCTTAACACACCCATTCAAGGTACGGCGGCAGATATTTTAAAGCTTGCTTGTGGCAGACTTGTTGCGGGTTTGCCTGAAAGACCGTGGCTGAAACCCTTATTGCAGATTCATGATGAGCTGGTGTTTGAGGTGCCTGAAGATAAGGTCAATGATGCTGTGAGGTTTATAAAAGAGTGCATGGAAGCAAAGCCTTTTCCTGAGTTTGATGTGCCGATTGTAGCGGAAGCGGCCGGCGGCGCAAGCTTTGGCGATTTGAAAGAACTGGAGGTGTAATAAAATGAGCATAAGTAAATTCAATTCGGAACATTACCATGATCCTACCGCATACGAGGCGTTAAAGAAAATTGAAAAGGAATACAAAAGAAAGCCATTCAGGCCCATAGTATTTATTTGCTCACCGTTTAAGGGAGATATAGATCGCAACATAGCAAAGGCTCAAGGGTACAGCAGATTTGCCGTGAGCAAAAACTGCATACCGTTCGCTCCGCACCTGCTTTTTCCTCAATTCATGGACGATTCGGACAAAAGCCAAAGAGAACTCGGCTTGTTTTTCGGAATGGTCTTTATGAGCAAATGCCAAGAAGTATGGGTTTTTGGCCGCAATATCACCAAGGGTATGTCGGTAGAAATTGAAAAAGCTAAGGAGCGGCGCATTCCCATCAGGTACTTTAATGAGAAATGCGAGGAGGTGCAGCCGCATGAGCTTTCCAAAAGAACTAACCGGGCTTAAGCAATGGGTGTGTTGGCGTTTGGTTCCCGACAATAATGGTGGCAAGGACAAAAAGATGCCGTTTAACCCCATCACCGGCAAAGCTGCCGCTTCCAACAAACCGGATACCTGGACGGATTATGCGACCGCCGCCGACGCGCTCGAAAGATACGGATATACCGGGTTAGGCTTTATGTTCTCCAAGAACGACGGCCTTATCGGAGTGGACATTGACAACTGTTATGACCCAAAAACAAAGACATTTAACGAAATAGCGAAGGCTATCATTTCAAGGCAGCCGACATATATGGAGTTTTCGCCTTCCGGCACCGGCATACATCTTTTCTATAAAGGCAAGATGCCGGGAGTTGGCAATAAGAACACCAAAACCGGAGTGGAGATGTATGAGCATACCCGGTATTTCACCATGACGGGAAACAAGCTGGAGACTGCTCCTGATACCATCTCCGATGATAACGGAACACTCAAGTGGATTCACGAAACATATATCCGCATACCAAAGAAGAAAAAGCAAAAGTCAAAAAAGAGCGGATCGCTCAAGCTTTCCGATGATGAGTTATTAGATCTTGCTAAAAATGCGGAAAACGGAGAGGAGTTTGAAAAACTGTGGAATGGCCGGTGGCAGGAGACTTACGCAAGCCAGTCCGAAGCGGATATGGCGCTTTGCTGTAAGCTTGCATTTTGGTCTAATAAAGATAAGCAGCAGATGGATAGACTGTTTCGTCAAAGCGGGTTGTATCGTGAAAAATGGGATACAAGGCATCATGCCAGTGGCGCTACATACGGCGATGAAACATTGAACAAAGCAATTGAGTCAACAGAAAACACGTACAGTCCCGGCAATGATACGGCAATTTTTGAATATGATGGATGCTACTTCCGTGCAAAAGGAGACAAGATTTACCCCATCACTAACTTTACTTTTCAGCCGATTGAGATGATTGTTGCCGATGATGAAACACAGCTTACTGCCGACCTTGTAACGACTAACGGAGAAGTATTCCGGCAAACCTTTATGACTACTGATTTTTCCAACCAGCAAAAGTTCAAGAACATGCTGAATAAAAGAACAATAGCCCTCAGCTATACAGGTTCGGACGGTGATTTGGAACTGCTCAAGTCATATATTTCTAATCTCGATTGGCAGGTGAAAAAAGGCGTCAAGGCTATGGGAATGTACAAACATGGAAACGGTATTGTTTTCGTAACGAATGATGGGGCGGTTGATGCTTACGGGCAAACGGTTTCAGATATGATACAGCTTGAAAAATATCGCAGCATAGAAAGCGGTATTCTTGAAGCAAAGCCTTTGACAAAAGAGCAGCTGCAGATGCTTGGCGAACGGATTATGAACTATAATGAGCCGGCTAAAACCGTTCCAATCCTTGCATGGATGGCAGGATGTTTTATAAAGGCCCATCTGCGTGAAAAGAATATTAAATTCCCACATCTAATGCTAATCGGAGAAGCAGGCAGCGGCAAAAGCAATACGCTGGAACGGGTAATAATGCCGGTATTTTCCCGTTCGAAGATCATAGCCGCAGGGCAGACGACGGCGTTTACATTGATGAAGGATGCCGCATCATCCAACATCATTCCAATGGCATTGGATGAGTTTAAGCCTTCCAAAATCGACAAGCATCGCCTGGATGCATTGCTTAATCATTTTCGCAACAGTTATGACGGACAGGAAGGAATCAGGGGACGCATGGATCAAAGTATGGTAAGCTATGAGCTTCTTGCTCCACTTGTTGTGGCCGGTGAAGAAGCGGCAGACGAAACGGCTGTCAGGGAGCGGAGCATAGAGCTTTTGTTTTCCAAGAAAGACTTAAAAAATGTAGAATACCGCATCGCTTTCGGGTGGCTTTGCGCCAATTCCGATGTGCTTGGCAGCCTTGGACGCGGTTTGTTGAACATTGCACTGAAAACCACACCCGAAGATGTGCATACTTGGTATGAGGATAGCCGTGCTTTGTTTGCAAAGGAGCTGCCATCAAGGATTGTCAACAACCTTTCGTGCCTTATGGCAGGCCTAAGGTTAGTTGAAAAGCTTTGCAGGGAGCTTGGGCTTATCTGGCATGAAGCTTTTCCGTTCAGTATGGAGGCTTGCAGCAAATATATCGAATATGCGGTAAAGGAGTATCTTTTAGACGGCGGCACCAGCAGCAAAAGCTTAGTGGAGCAGACATTGGAGATAATGTCACGAATGGGTCTGGACCCCAGAAGCGAATATGCAATACTCAATGACGGCAAAGTACTGGCCATATGGCTTAATCATGTGTATGACAAATATACAAAGTACAGAAAAGATTACGCAATACTTGGTGAAACACTGACCTATGCGCAGTTTAAGAAACAACTTCGGCATTCTGATTATTATCTGGACAGCAATGTGACAAAAAGAATGGGCTCGGATGTAAGGAAGGTTTGGCTGCTGAATTATGAGTTGTTATCGATGCGCTGTGATGTTTCAGGCTTTGAAATCACAGATATAAAGCCATTATAAGTGCTGTTTTCAGTAACTTTCATGGTCAAAATGTAGCCTGTTTAAAGCAAAAAGTCACATAAAAAGTAACACCCGAAATTTGCAATATATCAACACAAATTTGGTTTTCTTTATTTATTGTTACTTTGTAACTTAAAAAAATATATATACATACGCGAGAGCAATTAACTATATACGCGTGTGCGCGTGTGTGTATATATATAAACATACATGCACAACAGAACGGTTACAGGTTGTGAAATGCCGCAAACCCAGTAATATCAAGGGATAAGGCCATAACTTTTTTGAAAATTTAAATAGTTACGGTTAAAGGAGAGATATATGTGTCAGAAAAGGATATCACAAACAAAATCCTTAAATATCTAAAAACTGTGCCCGGATGCTTTGCTTGGAAAGAGCATGGCGGAATATACGGGACAGCCGGAGTGCCGGACATCATTGCCTGTGTAAACGGACGGTTTGTGGCTTTTGAAGTGAAAACGCCATCAGGCAGGGCGACAAAACTGCAAGAGGCAACAATTAACAAAATCCTCTCTGCCGGAGGCGTGGCTGCGGTCGTGCGCTCGGTGGACGAGGTGCGGGCAGTGCTTGAAAAATCAGGTATTGTCCTCCGCAAAGAGCAATGATTTAGAATACACTGAAAATTAGCATTAAGATATATGAGCAATGCGTACACGAATACAATGCAGCAATGCCTCAATGTGAATTAAATTTTTACGGAGGTATGGAGTATGTATCGTGAACAATCATATAGCATCGAGCGTGCATATACAGATCTGGCAAATGCAATCATTCTACAAGCAGTCAGGGATTACAGGTCTGCTTTAAGAAGGCTGGCAAAGCATCCATTCAGCAGCATGGCATTATCCGCAAAAGAGGAATTGGAGAGGTTTTTCCGCTCGGATTGGTTTGAATTGCTTACAAATATCGATGCTGAAATGCTTATTACTAAACTAAAGGCGGAGGTGGCAGCATGACAGCAAAAGAATATTTAAGTCAGGCATACCGCCTCGACCAGCGAATCAATTCCAAGCTGGAGCAAGTAGCGTCACTAAATGAACTGGCAACAAAATGTACTCACACTATCACCGGCATGCCGCGAAACCCCGGTCATGGCACTTCAACAATAGCTGAAGTTGTGACGAAAATTGTTGACCTGCAAGCAGATATAAACAGAGATATTGACTGTCTTGTTGATCTGAAGAGAGAAATTGTAGGTGTAATAAAAGCTGTGGACAACACAGAATGCCAGACGCTTTTGGAATTGCGATACCTTTGCTTCAAGTCATGGGAGCAAATCGCGGTTGACATGGGATACACCATTGATAATGTATATCGTATCCATAGAAAAGCTTTATCGACTGTATCTATTCCCGAAAGAGTACAGTAAATTCTACTGTTTTCTACTATGTCCATTGTGCTATGATATACTTGCAAAAATAGAAAAAAGATTAGTCATCGCGGGAATAAAATCCTGCGGTGGCTTTCCTGTGACAAAATCGACTTGACATCTAGTAATATTTGAATTATGCAAAAAAGTGTACAGTAAATTCTACTATTTTCTACTATGACTGTTGTGTTATGATATACTTGCAGAAATAGTATAAACACAAGCCATTGCGGGAGAGCGCATCCTGTAATGGCTTTTCTTTTTTCCGAAGGAGGTGGATAGATGCCAAAAAAGCCAAAGCGGCCGTGCTCTTACCCGGGATGTCCGAGACTTACCGACGGAAGGTACTGCGAAGAACATCAAAAGCTGACGGACAAACAATACAACAAATACCAACGCAATCCCGAGCACCGCAAACGTTACGGCAGGGCGTGGAAATGCATAAGGGACAGGTATATAAAGGCACATCCGTTGTGCGAGGAATGTTTTAAGAATAACAGGTTGACTCCGGCAGAGGAAGTACACCATATCATTCCCCTGTCCAAAGGCGGAACGCATGATGATGACAATCTCATGAGTCTGTGCAAAACGTGCCACAGCAGCATTACAGCAAAAAGCGGCGACCGCTGGGGGTAGGGGGGTCTGAAAACCTACAAATTGCGCGATGAAGATCGGGCGCGGGGCTTCGCGTGAGAAATCGCGGTTTCAAGAGGGTGATATACCCCGACATTTTGAAAGGCAGGTGAAGCATATGGCAAACGGACATGGCGGCGCACGCATCGGTGCAGGTCAAAAGAAAAAGGCTTTGATAGACAAGGTTAATGAAGGCAATCCCGGCCACCGTAAACTAACTGTTATCGAATTTACCGATACGGCCAATCTTAACGGAGAAACAATGCCCGAGCCGCGGGAATATTTGTCCGCGCCGCAGAAAAACGGAAAAGAGCTCATAGCCGTAGATGTTTTTCAAAAGACTTGGAGCTGGCTTCATGAACGGGGCTGCGCTCAATATATTCCACCGCAGATGCTTGAACAGTATGCCATGAGTGTTTCCCGCTGGATACAGTGCGAGGAAGCTATTTCCGAATACGGCTTTTTGGCTAAACACCCCACAACCGGCAATGCAATACCGTCGCCCTATGTGGCAATGAGCCAAAACTTTATGAAGCAAGCAAACAATCTATGGTTCCAAATTTATCAAATAGTTAAAGAAAACTGCACCACCGACTATCAAGGTACAAATCCCCACGACGACGTGATGGAAAGACTTCTGTCGGCAAGGCGCGGTGGTTAAGAATAAATACGGAGGTGACAGCGCTTGTTGATTGAGAAAATACCGGCGGCGAAGTTGAACCCGGCTATATACAATCCCCGCAAGGATTTAAAGCCGAGAGATAAAGAGTACGAAAAGCTGAAACGCTCCATTTCCGAGTTCGGTTATGTTGAACCGGTCATCTGGAACAAACAAACCGGGAATGTGGTCGGCGGACACCAGCGGCTGAAGGTTTTGCTTGATTTAGGTCATACGGAAATTGATTGTGTGGTTGTGGATTTAGACGAGCAGCGGGAAAAAGCATTAAACCTTGCTTTAAACAAAATTCAAGGTGAGTGGGACGAAAGCAAGCTGGCCGCTATTATGGCGGACTTTGAGGCTACCAGCTTTGACGTATCGATTACCGGATTTGACGCCGATGAGGTGGATGCGCTTTTAAACAAGTTTTACTCCAAGGAAGCGGTGCAGGACGACTTTGACGTTGATAAGGAAAAAGAAACGATTGAAGCTTCCGGCGAGACACGAACCAAGCCCGGAGATATATGGATTTTGGGAAATCACCGCCTGCTTTGCGGCGATTCTACATCGGAGCAGGATTTTGCACGTCTTATGGACGGAGCCCATGCGCAGTGTGCTGTGACATCTCCTCCCTATGGCGTGGGCAAGGAATATGAGAAAGCGGGCATTGAGCCTTGGTTTGAAACCATGCGCCCTGCAATAAAGAACATATGCAAGCACGCAGATGTTGTATGCTGGAACATCGGAGATTTATTTGCCACCGGAACGCAGTTCATTGAACCAACGCAAATGTACAGCATTGGAATGTTCAATGACAATGGCTTTAGGCCCATATGGATACGCATATGGAAAAAGCAAGGCATGAATTTCGGCAATGCGCCATATCATCTGGTAACCAACAAGCCCGTTCAGCAGTACGAGTATGTGTCGGCCTTTGCAGGACAGGAAACGGAGGAATACAACGATCAGGAATATGAATGGGTATCCGCATTTGCCGGGCATGCATATAAGTTTGTAAAGCGTCTGACTAAAGAGGAGCGAAAGAAATGGGGATATGCGGGCATCTGGGAGATTGCTACGGTGCGTGCAAACAAGGAACACCCTGCCATGTTTCCGGTGGAGCTGCCTTGGAGGTGCATTAAGATGCACAGCGACCGTGGCGGCATAGTTTTGGAGCCGTTCGCCGGATGCGGCACTACCCTTATTGCTTGCGAGCAAACCGAACGCCGATGCTATGCAATGGAGATTTCTCCAGTATATTGCGACCTGATTATAAAACGCTGGGAGAGCTTCACAGGCGAAACTGCCGTAAAGCTGGAGGTGTGAAATGGATATACGTAAAATACCTGTAAAAGAATTAAATCCCGCAAAATACAATCCTCGCAAAAATCTGAAACCCGGAGATCCAGAATACGAAAAGCTGAAACGCTCTATAACCGAGTTCGGCTACGTTGAGCCGATTATTTGGAACAAGCGTACAGGCAACATTGTGGGAGGCCACCAGCGGTACAAGGTTTTGCTGGAATTGGGGTACAAGGAAGTTGACTGCGTAGTGCTTGATATTGACGAGCAGAAGGAAAAAGCGCTGAATGTGGCCCTCAATAAAATTACAGGTGAATTTGACATACCGCTTCTTACAGATTTGTTAAAGGATATTAATGACAGCGGTTTTGATGTGTCACTCACCGGTTTTGATGCGGATGAAATTGATATACTGTTTCGGGACAGTGTGGTATCCGGCGTAAAAGAGGACGGTTTTGACAAGCCGCCGCCCGAAAAGCCTATATCCCGGCAGGGCGATATATGGCTTCTGGGGAGGCACAAGCTAATCTGCGGAGACAGCACAAAGCCCGAAACCTACTCCATGCTGATGGAAGGCCAAAAGGCAAGCCTTATTGTCACCGACCCTCCATACAATGTGGCTTATGAGGGCACTGCCGGTACCATCAAAAATGATAACATGGAAAGCAAAAAGTTTCACGAATTTTTGCTTTCGGCTTTTAAATGTATGTATGAAAACCTTGCTGACGGCGGGAGCATTTATGTATTCCATGCAGACCGTGAGACTGTTAATTTTAGAACCGCCTTTTCCGAGGCGGGTTTTTTCTGCCATCAAACCTGCATCTGGGTAAAGAATACGCCTGTGCTCGGCCGTTGCGCTTACCAGTACAACCACGAACCTATCCTTATGGGCTGGAAGCCGACTGCGGGACATCAGTGGTATGCAGACCGCAAGCAGAGAACAACATGGAATTTCGATAGGCCTTCAAAGAGCAAGTACCATCCTACTATGAAGCCCGTGGCGTTGGTCGCATATCCGATTGTTAACAGCAGCTTGTCAAACAGCATAGTGCTTGACCCCTTCGGCGGCAGCGGAAGCACCCTTATTGCCTGTGAACAGACGGGACGGGTCTGCCATACAATCGAGCTTGACGAAAAGTATGTTGATGTGATTGTGGAAAGGTTCCGGGTGTTTAAGGGCTTTGATGAGGGTATTTATTTACTGCGTGATGGCGAGAAAATATGCTATGAAAAAGCCCGGGAAATTAACAAATAACTCTTGCAATATCACAGGTTTAGAGTAATATATGTACCTACCAAAAAAAGAAAGGTGGTACAGATATGGAAGTTAGGTTTAATGTTACGGGCGAAAGACGGAAGGCTTTGGTACAGGCACTTGGCGAAATGCTGGAAGTGAAACCTAAGTATCTCGGGCCTCCTTCCTTCTCCTATCAAATTGGAGATAATCTCATCGACAAGCAAGGGACAGTTTTGTTTGGCGAAAACACCGGTCAAGAATGTGTAGACAAAATTATTGACGGAATGCGGTCTCGTGGCTTTGAATGTGTTATCCCGGACAGCTTCGTGATTGAATTGCCTCGGGAAGGCATCAGTGATGCGGCAATTGAAAACCTCAGGCAGATCATCCTGAACAAAGGAAAACTGATTCAAAAGGCTCTTGGTTCTGAAACACTTGATATTACTGTTACGGATGAAAAAATCAGTTTCCCGTGGTTTATGCGCTTGCCCGCACCGGAGGAAATCAGCGCCTATACACATTTTATAGCGCATTTGGTTTCATTGGCGAAAAACTTAAAGCGTGTCAATGCAACTGCCAAGGAAGCGGAAAACGAAAAATACGCATTCAGGTGCTTTCTGCTTCGCTTGGGTTTTATTGGGGATGAATATAAGGAAGCCCGCAAAGTGCTGTTAAAAAACCTCACCGGTCAAGCGGCTTTTAAGGGAGTAAAACAAAATATTGATAAGGCGGTGGATGTAGATGAATAAACTTCCCACCGCCTTCTTTGTTAAATACCCTTTCAGAATTGAAGATTTAATGCGTCCTCACCTTCCGAAACAGCGCAAGCCGTACAAAATCGAACAAGAAATTGAGCTTGGAAAAATTGACTACGAAAACTTTATAACCGACCTGTGTGTTGACAGATGGTTTATTGAAAAATATATGCAGCTTTGCCGGATAGACAATGACGGAGTGTGGCATTGTATTTTCGTAATGCAAAAAGGCAGAACCGACGGAGTGCTTGTCATGTCCGAAGGTGAAGTTTTTCCCAAGTGGGCGGCGTATTTGCCGAGCAAGGAGGGTAACAGATGAACATACATCCCGAAAGATTAAAGCAGCTTCGAGAGTATTATACGCCGGGCACCAGGGTGGAGCTTATACGCATGGACGACCCGTACAGCAAACTGCGTCCCGGCGATCAAGGCACCGTATCCTGTGTTGACGATACCGGCACAGTATTCGTAAATTGGGATTGCGGCAGCTCGTTAGGTGCTGTTTATGGCGTTGATGAGATAAGAAAGATTGATAAATAATCCGCTGTAATATACACAATTTTGCTCCTTTATTCTTGTTGAAATTATGAGAAAGTTTGTCTGGATAATAGTGTGTTTCTACGGTAATATGTGACTGCAAAAAGGAAAACGGGAAGGGAGCAAAGAAAAATGTTAACAGCAAAATTCGGCATTGAGATTGAATTTACGGGAATCACAAGGGCAAGGGCGGCGGAGGTTGCCGCAGACTTCTTAAACGGAACAACAGAGCGGGCTTACGACAGCTACGACACCTTCAAGGTTAAAGCGGCGGACGGACGCATTTGGAAGTTTATGAGCGACGGCAGCATTAAAACCGAAAGAAAAGAAAACGGGCGCAAGGTTCCGACAGACAAATCCTACAGCGTTGAGCTGGTCAGCCCCATATTTACCTACAGAGAGGACATTGACACATTGCAGGAGCTGATACGGCAATTGCGGCATGCGGGCGCGTTCACAAACAACTCCTGCGGGATTCACATACATCTTGACGGAGCAAACCATACGGTAAGGAGCATTCGAAACTTTATAAACATTATAGCGAGCAAGAACGACCTTTTCTACAAAGCGCTTCAGATAGCGCCGGAGAGAATGCACTACTGCAAAAAGATGGATGAGGTTTTGGTAAGCAAAATAAACCGCAAAAGGCCAAAAACCATGAGCCGGATAGAAAGCTTGTGGTACGAAGGCTACATGGAAAGCACAAGCCGGCACTACCATTCAAGCAGATATCATTTTCTCAACCTCCACAGCTTTTTCACGGGGAATCATACGGTAGAGCTCAGGGGCTTCAACAGCACCCTTCACGCAGGCAAGGTAAGAAGCTACATTGTTTTGGCCTTGGCGCTCAACCATCAGGCATTGACGCAAAAGAGCGCCAGCGCCAAGAAGCCGCAGGTGGAAAACGAGAAGTTTGCGATGAGGACATACCTTAACAGGATAGGGCTTATCGGCGACGAGTTTAAAAACTGCCGGGAGCACCTTTGCAAGCACCTCGACGGCAACGCAGCATGGCGGTTTCGGGCAGCCTGATGAAAGCCGGATAAAATAGCAGGGCGGCCGCTGCGCCGCCTTGCACAGTACAAAACTATGATAAAAGGAGCAATGCAGAATGAGCAAAAAACTATATTTAGCATACGGCTCAAACCTAAACCTTGAGCAAATGGCGCACCGCTGCCCTACTGCAAAGGTCGTGGGAAAAGCCGAGATAAAAAATATGCAGTTGTTATTCCGTGGGCCGCATGATGGAGCTGTGGCGACCATTGAACCTCGGAAGGGTTCCGCCGTGCCGGTTTTGGTTTGGGAAATCACTCCGGAGGACGAGGCGGCTCTGGACCGTTACGAGGGATTCCCCTTTTTGTATCGCAAGGAAAAGTTCAAGGTTAGGCTTGACGGCAAGCAGGTCAGCGCAATGGCCTACGTCATGAATGAAGGAAGGCCTCTTGGAACGCCAAGCTGCCATTATTACAGCATTATTTTGGAAGGATACATGTCCGCAGGATTTGATACGGAAATTCTGAAAAAGGCGGTAGCGGACTCTATGGAGGATTGATAGTATAAAAAATACGTTATATCACAAAGCAGCGTCTAAAGCGGCGCTGTTTTTCGTTTGAGCAGATTTAATAAAGGAGGCGGTGATGATACGGAAACTAAAGAAATACACTCCAACGCGCTTTATGGCGGAGGATTCATATTATTGTAAGGAGGCCGCCGACTATGCTGTTGCTTTCATTCAAGCCTTGCGCCATACAACAGGGATTTGGGACGGCAAACCTTTTGAGCTGATAGACTGGCAGGAGCAAATAATACGCGATATTTTCGGTATCCTAAAGCCTAACGGTTACCGGCAGTTTAATACGGCATACATTGAAGTCCCAAAAAAGAACGGCAAATCGGAGCTTGCGGCCGCGGTTGCCTTGCTTTTGACCTGCGGCGACGGCGAACAGCGAGCAAAGGTGTACAGCTGCGCCTCGGATAAAAACCAGGCAAGGATTGTGTTTGATGTTGCAATGGCTATGGTAAGAAAATCCCCTGCGTTATCCAAGCGGGTTAAGATAACCGAATCCACAAAAACGCTTTTTTATATCCCCACCGAAAGCACATATCAGGTTCTGTCCGCGGACGTTGCAAGCAAGCATGGCTTTAACACCCATGGTGTTATTTTTGACGAGCTGCACACCCAGCCCAACCGAAAACTGTACGATGTTATGACCAAGGGCAGTGGCGACGCAAGGATGCAGCCGCTGTATTTTCTCATCACCACTGCCGGGGACAACACAAATTCCATTTGCTATGAGGTGCATCAGAAGGCATTGGATATTTTAAATGGCAGAAAGCACGATCCAACCTTTTATCCGGTTATTTTCGGAGCAGATCCGGACGATGATTGGACGGATCCGAAGGTATGGAAGAAAGCAAATCCTTCTCTGGGCATCACCGTTGGTATAGACAAAGTAAAAGCCGCTTGTGAAAGCGCCAAGCAAAACCCGGCGGAGGAAAACAGTTTCCGACAGCTTCGCTTAAATCAATGGGTAAAACAGAGCGTGCGCTGGATGCCTATGGATAAATGGGACGCCTGTGCTTTTCCGGTTGACCCGAAGATGCTGGAAGGCAGGGTGTGTTATGGTGGATTAGACCTTTCGAGCAGCATCGATATTACCGCGTTTGTATTGGTGTTTCCGCCTGAGGATGAAGATGATAAATATATTGTACTGCCGTACTTTTGGATACCTGAGGATAATGTTGACTTAAGAGTGAAACGTGACCATGTAAACTATGATTTGTGGATAAAACAAGGATACTTGAAAACCACCGAAGGCAATGTGGTGCATTACGGTTTCATAGAGAAGTTTATAGAAGAACTTGGAACAAAATACAACATTCGCGAGATTGCTTTCGACCGCTGGGGTGCAGTTCAAATGGTACAAAACCTTGAGGGTATGGGCTTTACTGTTGTTCCGTTCGGTCAGGGATTTAAGGATATGTCGCCGCCAACAAAGGAACTGATGAAGCTGGTATTGGAACAAAAGATAGCGCATGGGGGGCATCCGGTACTTCGCTGGATGATGGACAACATTTTTATCCGCACCGACCCGCCGGAAACATTAAGCCGGATAAGGAAAAAAGCTCAGAGAAAATTGACGGCGCTGTGGCGACTATTATGGCGCTGGACAGAGCAATCCGGTGCGGCAATGATACAAGCACCTCTGTCTATGATGAACGAGGGATTTTATTTATCTGACGCATTGTTCCGAAGTTTGCGGAAATATTATTCCGAAAGCATTGATATTGTTCTGACATGACAGGAGGTGACACTTTGAAATGGTTTAATAAGAACAGAAAAATAAAAAACGACATGTCAAAGCGGTATGCAGATTTTATCAAAGGTGAGGACATTGACGGCAGCTTGTCGTTATCAGGGATATATGTGTCGGAGGAAAACTCAATAACGGTAAGCGGTGTGTTTGCTTGTGTTAGGGTAATCGCGGAGGATATTGCAAGCCTGCCCCTCGCCTTATACAAACGCCTGCCCCGCGGCAAAGAAAAAGCCGTAGATCATCCGCTATATTATCTTATACACGACAGTCCCAACGAGGAGATGACGGCTTTTGCATTTAAAGAGGCAATGATGACAAACCTGCTTTTATGGGGCAATGCTTACGCTCAAATAATACGAAACAAGCATGGTCAGGTTGTAAGCCTGCATCCACTTTTATCATCCCGTATGTCTGTTGTTAAAGACCAAAACTACGAGCGGGTATATCTCTACACAAACGATAAGGGAGCAACTTTCACTTTAAAGAAGGATCAGGTTTTGCATATTGGCGGTATCGGTTTTGACGGCATTACAGGTTTGTCACCCATCAGCGTGGCAAGGGAAGCCATAGGCCTTGCAAAAGCAACCGAGGTTTACGGCAATAAATTCTTTGCAAACGGCGCCCGTCCCGGCGGCGTGTTGGAGCATCCCGGTACTTTAAAGGATCCGAGCAAGGTCCGAGAGTCATGGGAAGCAGTATACAAAGGTGCGCACAATTCACATAAAATTGCCGTCCTTGAGGAAGGCATGAAGTACCATGAAATCGGCCTTCCCCAAAAAGACGCGCAGTTTTTGGAGACAAGGCAGTTTCAGCTTAATGAAATTTGCAGGATATTCAGGGTGCCGCCACATCTTGTCGGCGACCTGGCACGCTCAACCTTCAGCAACATTGAACATCAATCCATAGATTATGTGGTTCATACATTAAGGCCATGGCTTGTTCGTTTGGAGCAGGCCTTTAATTTATGCCTTTTAAACGAGTACGAGCGCAAGGAATACTTTACAAAATTCAATGTCGACGGGCTTTTACGCGGCGATTTTGCAACACGCATGAACGGCTACGCCATAGGCAGGCAGAACGGCTGGTTCTCCGCAAACGACATAAGGGAGCTGGAGGATATGAACCCCATCCCTGAAGATCAGGGTGGTGATCTCTACCTTGTAAACGGTAACATGGTAAGTGCCAAAAACGCCGCACAGAACGGAGGTGATGAAAACAATGCGTAAGTTTTGGAACTTTACTCATACGGAAAACGGTGAGAACATACTTCGCTTAGACGGAGAAATAGCATCGGAAAGCTGGTGGGGCGACGAGGTCACACCCAAGTTGTTTATGAGCGAGCTTGCGGAGTTTAGCGGCAAGGATATCACCGTATGGATAAATTCCCCCGGCGGTGATGTGGTGGCAGGCAGTCAAATATATACTGCCCTTAAAGAACACAAAGGGCAGGTGACCGTTAAAATTGACGGGATTGCCGCAAGCGCAGCTTCGGTTATTGCCATGGCCGGCGATTTTGTGTACATGTCGCCGACCAGCCTGTTTATGATTCATGATCCCATAACCATAGCAATAGGAGACCAAAACGATATGGAGCAGGCAATCGCTGTCCTTCGTGAATGCAAGGAGAGTATTATCAATGCCTACGCTCTGAAAACCGGCATATCAAGAGCCAAGATATCAAGACTGATGTCGGATGAAACATGGATGAATGCCCGAAAGGCTGTGGAGCTCGGGTTTGCCGATAAAATCCTGTACACCGATAAGGAGTCCGAAAAGGATGATGTTTTGGATTCATTTATCTTCGGACGCAGGGTTGTGTTTAATTCGCTCTTGGCAAAGCTGCCGAAGGCGAAACCGCCTGAACCTGTATCAAAGGATAAATCATTTATGGAAGAAATTGAAAACTTAAAAAACGAGTTTGAAATTATTTAACAGGAGGATTGATTTTTATGAACAAAAAACTACTTGCCATGATGGCAAAAAGGAATGAACTGAAAAGTCAAGCCCAGGCATTGCTTGATACCGCTGGGAAAGAAAACAGGCCGCTTTCTGATGAGGAGAGAGAAAAACTTTCCGACTTGAAAGCCAAGATTGCAAACTGGGATGAAACCATTTCCGAAATGGCGGAGATGCTTGAGGATTCTGCACCGGTTGATGTGCCGGTAAACAGGGCGGATGCGCCTTCCAGCGGCAACAAGGGCAGGTTTGCGAACTTCGGCGAACAGCTTATTGCGGTATATAACGCGGCGCAGCCAAACCGTCCGGTTATTGACGAGCGTCTGTTAAACTCCGCCAGCGGGGCAAATGAAAGTGTGCCGTCTGACGGAGGCTTCCTTGTACAGACGGATTTTGCAACCGAACTTTTGAAAAACGCTTATGAAACAGGGATACTGGCACCCAAGTGTAAAAAGATACCCATTTCAACTAATGCCAACGGACTTAAAATCAACGCCCTTGACGATTCATCCCGCGCCAACGGTGCAAGATGGGGCGGCATACAAACCTACTGGGAGAATGAAGCGGATCAGTTAATCGCTTCAAAGCCGAAATTCAGGACAATGGATCTGTCACTTAAAAAGCTGACCGGACTTTGCTATGCAACAGACGAGCTTTTGCAGGATGCTTCCGCGCTCCAAAGTGTTATAACCCAAGGCTTTGCGGAGGAATTCGGATTTAAGATTGACGACGTTATACTAAACGGTACCGGTTCAGGCCAGCCTCTTGGTATATTAAACTCCCCGGCGCTTGTAACGGTGGAAAAAGAAAACGGTCAGACTGATAAGTTAACCGTAGAAAACCTCATAAAAATGTGGTCAAGGTGCTGGGGCCGCAGCAGGTCAAATGCCGTATGGTATATCAATCAGGAATTGGAGCCGTATCTTTACACCTTGACGGTTGGCGACAAACCCGTATATATTCCGGCGGGCGGGCTTTCAGAAAGGCCATATGGCACATTGTTCGGCAGGCCTGTTGTCCCGCTTGAGCAGTGCAGCGCCGCAGGAACTGTGGGAGATATCATATTAGGGGATATGTCGCAGTATCTGCTTATTGACAAAGGCGGAATCAATGCCGCAAGCTCCATACATGTACGTTTCTTGTATGATGAGAGCGTGTTCAGGTTTATTTATCGTGTGGACGGCCAGCCCATTTGGAACAAACCGATAACGCCATACAAAGGCTCAAGCACTCTGTCGCCTTTTGTAACCTTGGCAGCAAGATAAGGAGGTAAAAAAATATGCGTATTGATACTTTAGGAAAGATAATACCCATATCAGTGCCCGGTACAATCTTCGGAGCGGCAATAACGGGAGCGTTCGTTGAACTTACAAACTACCGGCAGGTGACCTTTATCGTTGCAAGCGGCGAGGGCGATGCCGGAGAAACCACTATTACGGTGGAAGGCAAGCTCGGCGCAAACGGAACAGCGGCGGCAATTCCGTTTATGTACATGGCAAGCGGGGACGCAGAGTTTGTGGAGAAAGAGGCAACCGGCGCGACATTCTCTATCGGCGGCGCATCTGGCAAGAGCAAGTATGCGGTAATTACGGTAACGGACACCATGCTTGCTAAGGCGGGATATGACAGGGTATGCATTAAAACCACGAAGGTGGCAAACTCCACCATTCCCGGCGCAATTTATGCCATTGCTTCAAAACCGCGTTATACGGAGTAAGGCTATGATGACCCTTGATACGGTTAAGGAGTTTTTAAGGATAGACCATACCGAGGAGGATGGGTATTTAAATATACTCATCCTCCTTGCAAAGGAGATGTGCGAAAACTACCTTCGGACAGACCTTCCTGAAACCCTGCCCGAAAGTATACGGCAAGCAATGCTGATAGTAATAGCCCATTTTTATGAAAAGCGTGATGGAGAGCCGGTGCCGCAGGTTGTGTACCGGCTTTTGGACACTTACCGGAAGGAGATGTTTTAATGGACTTTTCAAAACTTCGGCACAGGATTATCTTCTTAAGGCCGACCGACAATGAAGCCAACAGCATGGGCGAAACGGTACCGAGATACAAGCCGTTTAAGCCGTATCTCCCTCTTCCCCTGCAGGTTCAAGGTGAGGATGTATATCTTAAGCATGACTCTGACGGAAATGCGGCGCTTGTGTATTCTGACGGAAGACCATACGCACACAAGCTTGCTCTAAAAGAATATTCCGTTGCCGGATTTGTGTCGCCCATGAGCGGACGGGAGTATGAAGAAAGCCAGAAATTGCGGGCTGAAACCACATACAAAATATCCACCCGCTTTTTTAGGAACATTACACCGAATATGCGGATTTTGTATGACGGACGGGAGTTTGAAATCGTGTCGGTGCTGGACCTGAATGAGCGCCATGAGGAACTCCAGATTATTGCGGTGGAAACAAACAAGAGTACGTCGCAAAACTTTAATCAGGAGGAATATACCGATGGCTGATGATGGTACTTTCGGATTTGACGAGTTGCAACAGGCATTTCATAAGATAGAGCAGAAATACCCGAGTAAAACGGATGCCATGCTGATGGCGCTGGGACGCGTGGCGGCAAGTAGGACGAAATCCAAAACCCCTGTAGGAAAAACAAAAAAGCTGAAAGGCAGCTGGCGGCTTAAAAAACCGAAAAAATACGGCACCGCCCGCGTGGTGCGGGTACAGTCTGCTGCGCGCCATGCCCACCTTGTGGAATTGGGCCATGAAATTGTCCGGGGCGGCAAAACCAGAAAAGGAAGCAGGTACCTTAATACGCTGGAACGAAGGGTGCGCAGCATTCAATCTAAAGGCAGAGTTGAAGGCAGGAAAATGCTTGAAACTTCCTTTAATGAAATGGAAAGTACATTCGAAAAATCCGTAGAAAAGCTGCTGGACGATTTAACAAGTGAGGTGCAGTTATGATTACTCTTAAAGACATACAAACCGCGGTTGCCGATATGCTGAAGAAAAACGGCTATACGGTTACTGCAAATGAAGTTACACAGGGCTTTACAAAGCCGACATTTTTCGTTGACGTGCTGCCGGTTTCCACAGCTTTGCAGGGCAAGGCTTATGAGATGGTCACCGTAAGCGTTGAGCTTACATACTTCCCTGAAATTGAAACGCGTGAAGAGTTAGTGCGGATGGCTGAAAACATTAAGAAAATATTTCTTTACGAAAGCATACCCGTCCAAGACAGGTTTTTGTCAACCGATGAAATCGTGTTTGACAATGAGAACAGTACATTGCTTGCATATTTTGAAATTACTTTTATGCAGGAATCCGGCATTCAGGAAAAGACATATCCCAAAATGAAAACCCTAAATACGGAGGTGAAGCAAAACAATGGGACTTCCACAAATAATAATCCAGTTTAAGACATTAGCGGAAACAATGGTGTCACGAAGCGAGCGAGGCATTGTCGCCGTAATTCTAAAGGACAACACCTCATCCTTTGACACAAAAACTTATACAAAGGAAAGCGAAATCGTCAAAAGCCATTATACCACAACCAACCTGGCATTTTTGTCACAGGTATTCCAAGGGAACCCCTCGGCGGTCATCGTAGAGCGTATCGGAACGGATGGCAATATTGATACCGCACTTGAAAGGCTCAAAAACAAAAAGTGGAACTGGCTGACGGTACCATCTGTGCAAAGCGGTGAAACCGGAACTATCGCTGATTGGATTCGCGATCAGCGCAGTACTTATCATAAAACATTCAAGGCAGTACTGCCCGATACCGCTGCAGACAGTGAGGGTGTTGTAAACTTTGCTACGGACGGTATCAAGGTGGGTACAAAAACATACACCGCAGCCGAATACTGTCCGAGAATTGCAGGTATTCTTGCAGGATTGCCCTTAAACCGCAGCGCCACGTATTATGCCCTGCCGGAGGTGGAGGCTATAACCGAAAGCGAAGATCCCGATACAGACATTGATGCAGGCAAACTGATCCTGATAAATGACGGTACAAAAATTAAAATCGCAAGGGCTGTGAATTCCTTAATGACCCTTTCAGACACTGTAGGAGAGGATTTTAAGAAGATAAAGATTGTGGAGGCAGCGGATATGATACGGGACGATATCCGCACTACCTTTGAGGATGAGTTTATCGGTAAAATTGAAAACAGTTATGACAACAAGGTTATCTTCCTTGCAGCAGTAAACAAATACCTAAAGGATCTTGCTGATGCAGGCGTTTTGTATGACAAGTTTGAGAACAAGGCAGAGATTGATATTGATGCTACAGCAAATTGGCTGAAGCAGACAAGGGATATATCCGGCTGGGACGAGGAAAAAATCAAGACGGCAAACACAGGAACCAATGTGTTTGTAAAGGCGAACATTCAAATACAGGACGCCATGGAGGATTTGAAGTTCACGATTTACATGAGTTAAAGGATGGTGAGATAGATGGCGCAAAAACCTACGGCGCCCCGTGTGATGAACGGCAAATGGGGCATGCTTTACTGGGACGGAGAACCGGTGTTTGAGGTTTCAAAGTTTGAGGCAACCTTAAAGCTTGAGCGTGAGGATGTGGACTTTGCCATGCAGATGAGCAAGGATTCGAAGCTCACAGGTTACTCTGGCGAGTTTTCCTTTACCATTAAGAAAATCTTTTCAAGAGGGCAAATCAAGCTGGCAAATGCAATTAAGCAAGGCAGGGATATCCGCTGCCAGTTAATCGGAAAATTGGATGATCCCGATGCTTTTGGAAGTGAGCGATTAGTGCTCAATAACTGCTGGTTTGGAGATTTAACGCTTATGAGCTTTGAAAATGCCAAAGTTCTGGAGGAAGAATACAGCGGTGGCTTTACTGATTTTGATTTCCCCGATTTGGTAAGGGTAAGATAACGGAGGTGTTAAGATGAAGAAATATACCAAAATTACAATTGATGAGCTTGTTAGACGAAAAGAGCAGATGCTTCAGAGCAAAAAACAAAAGAAAACCAAGGATTTGTATGTTAAATCCCTTGACGGTACAATTACCATAGAGGAGCCGGACGCCGCCCTTGCCCGCGACGCGCAGGAGATGGAGGAAAAAGGAGACGCATATATTGTGTATTCCTGCATAATAGAACCTTCTCTGAAATCAAAACAGCTACAGGACGCGTTCGGGTGCGTAGAACCTATGGAGATCGTGGAGAAAATCTTTGATGTGGGCGAAATTCCGCAGATTGCGGTGGAATGTATTAAGCTTGCAGGGTATATTGACGGGGTAAAGCCCATTGATGATTTAAAAAACTAATCGCTGCAGATAGTGAGCTTTACATGATGCATCATTATCTGCAGCGGGGTTGGAGATTCAGCGACTTTAAAGATCTATCTCTCTTGGAGAAACAATTTTTATTGGCAAGCATAGCTTTGCATATCGAAGAGGAAGCGGAAAAACTTAAAGCATTGGCAGGTGGGAAATAAAGCATGGCTAAAAAGAGGAATATAGGCGCAACCCTCTCGCTAAAAGAGGGCAATTTTTTTGTCAATATTAAAAAAGCAACCTCAGAACTTGGCGGGCTTAAGAAATCTTCCGCATCTGCCATGGGTTCCCTTAAGAAACTGGGCGGTGTAGTTTCTACAGTCGGCAAGGGTTTTCTGACAGCATCCGCCACAGGCGTTGCCGCAATGACGGGCTTGACGGTGAAGTCTTTGGATTTGGCCGGTGAACTGGAACAGAACATCGGCGGAAGCGAGGCTGTGTTTGCAAGCTTCGCCAAGACACTTCAGGAAAAAGCCGGCGGCGCTTTTGAAACATTGGGCCTTTCCATGTCGGATTATTTGGCAACGGCAAATAAAATGGGAGCATTGTTTCAAGGCTCCGGATTCACTATCGAAGAATCCCTTAACATGACCACAAGCGCCATGCAAAGGGCGGCAGATGTAGCTTCAATTATGGGCATTGATGTTGATGCCGCCATGGAAGCCGTGGCAGGCGCGGCAAAGGGCAACTTCACCATGATGGACAATCTGGGTGTTGCAATCAATGACACTGCTATTAAAGCCTATGCCGCCGCCAAAGGTATTAAGACCATGGGCAAGACCATGACCACGCAGGAAAAGGTCGGCATTGCCATGCAAATGTTCCTAGAAAAGACAGCCTATGCAGCCGGTAACTATGCAAAAGAAAATGACACTCTTGCAGGCTCTATCAATACGGCAAAGGCGGCGTTTAAGACTTTTATGTCAGGAGCCGGAAGCGCGGAAGGCATTGCATCGGCATTTATTAATGTTGCAAAGGTTGTGTCAAGAAAAGTCGGTGAACTGCTCCCTACCCTTACAAGAGGTTTGTCAGAAATCATAAAGCAGCTGTCGCCAAAAATACCTGAGCTTTTACAAAGTGTTATGCCGGAAATCACCACAGGTGCTATGTCGCTTGTCAATGGCCTTGCACAAATGCTGCCGTCGGTCATAGGCGTCTTGACAGACTCCCTGCCGACGCTTTTGCCCATGCTTATCACAGGATTTACGGAAGTGATAAAGAAGGTGGCTGCTGCCATAACAACAAATGCCCCGGCCCTATTAAGTGGTATAGGAGAAGGTATCAAGTCTTCGCTTATGGGAACAAACCTTGAAAGTGTTGGCAATATCCTTGGAAGTACTCTTGGCGGGCTTGGCAATGCTCTTACTGGCATATTAAATGCGGCAACATCCGTTTACAATTTCTTTGTGAACAACTGGGGAGTTTTAAGTCCAATTATTGCAGGCATTACCGCTTCGGTAATTGCTTGGAAGGTTGCAATGGCAGCTGCAAATGCGGTTCAAACCATAGCGATTGCACTAAACAAAAGTCAGAAAAAAGAAATCGTAGCCATGACATTTTCACAGCAGCTTCAAGCGATCATGACGGGGGTGCAGACAGCGGCGACGACAGCGTTTAATACCGTGCAGGCTATAACAAATGCTTTGTTTGTTGCAAGCCCGATCGGGTGGATTATACTGGCTATCGGCGCCCTTGTTGCCATAAGCGTCGCCTTGTGGAAAAACTGGGACGCCGTTTGCAACGGAATAAAAGCAGCATGGGAATGGCTGAAAACTACTGCGGTGAATATCTGGAACGGTATCGCAGGCTTTTTTGTTGAATTATGGGATTGGATATCAGGCATTTTCACAGGAGCCGTTAGTCAGGTGGTAGATTTTGTTGTCCAAACCTGGAACAACATAAAAGCCAAAACCGCTGAGATTTGGAATGCCGTAAAAGAGATATTCTCAAAGTTTTGGACGAATATTAAAGAAACATTTACATCGGGCGTAAACAAGATAAAGGAACTCTGGGAAGGACTGAAAAACTTTCTTAAAAACCCGATTAAGGGTGTTGTAAAACTGTTTAAAAGAACAGATGAGGACGGCGATGGCTACATTGACGGTTCGCACGCAGGAGGGCTTCCCAATGTACCCTTTGACGGGTATATTGCAAAGCTGCATAAAGGCGAGCGCGTGCTGACCGCGGCGGAGAACAGGAATTACAGCAAAGGGCAAGGCGGTACCACAACATACAACAACGACATTAAAATATATGTCAACGCAAGCGGCAAGTCAGCAGATGAGGTAGTAAATGAAATTGTGCCGAAACTTAAATTGGCACTTGCTAATATGTAAGGAGGGCGGGCATTGGATATTTATTTAAGCGTGAACAACCGTGAACAAGTCATCTGCCTTCCAGTCCTTCCTGCCGAGTTTACCATATCAAAGCCGCAGAAGAACGAGGTTTTTGAAACGGTCACGCAGGGAGAATTAAAGCTGATTGGAAAGCCGGGGCTAAAGAGCATTACCATCAGCAGTTTCTTCCCCATACGAGATTATCCGTTCTTAAAAGACAGAACATATAAAGGGTTTGAGTATGTGTACATCATAGACAAGTGGATTGAGGCAAAGTACCCGATAAGGCTGATTATAACGGAAACACCGATTAACATGGTGTGCTGTGTGGATGATTTTCAGTATTCAATAAAAAAAGACGGTGACTTATATTATACACTTACTTTATCTGAATTTAAGTTGGTGAACACCGTATGAATATTTATGCTGACGGAATCAATATAACCTCTGCTGTTGGTAACCTGTCCTGGCAGAATACCATCGCAGAGCTTGCAACAACAATGTCTTTTGAGATTGCCAAAAGCGATGCACAGCACACAAATATTTATCTGCCGCATGAAGGCAGTATTATTCAGATGCACACCAATGATGAAATCTTCAGAGGGATTGTACTGACCGTTGACGACGGTAGTAAAACTTCTAACAAATATACGGCCTGCGACTTTGGGTGGTATCTGAACAAGTCAAAGGAAACTTATCAGTTTAATGCTATGCCGGCGCACAAAGCAATCCGCAAGGTGTGCAGTGATTTTAATATTGAGATTGACAGTATACCCGAACTGAGTACTAAAATTACTAAAATATATTTTGATAAAACCATCTCGGAAATATTGAAAGATATTCTTGAGATATGCGGTGGCGGTTACAACATTGATGTTACACCAAAGGGTCTGCGCATATACAAAATCGGAAGTATTTACGCATATCCGGAGTTTAGATTGTCACCGAACACACAGCTTATTTACTCTCCACTTCTACGGGGCAATACATCACATTCGGTTTCGATTGAAGATATGAAAAACAGCGTCAAGGTCATTACTGAAACAGATGGAAACTATTCCGTGAAAAAGGTAGTTCAGGACACAGGTTTAATCGATAAATTCGGTTTACTTCAGGAAGTTGTAAAGATTGATCCTGAGAAAGAGAATGCAGATACAGTAGCCCAGCAGAAACTTTCCGAGTTATCCAAAATGAAAGAGACGTTTTCATTTAAAATAATCGAGGCGGTGGACAGCTATACAAGGGCGGGATATTTAATTTCGGTGGACGGTTCAGATTATATTATCGAGAGCAGCAGTCACAGTATTAAAAATGGAATACATTATGTACAACTTGATTTAAAAAAGATGTAGCATTATGATGAAATGTTAACAAAGCATTATGATGAAATGTTAACAAATGCGTTGACTTTATTAAAATATTGTGGTAAAATAAGAAATAATGCAGAGGGGTGATTATTATGCAAGTGCCCCAAATAAATGTCCAATGTGTGGCGAAGTTTTAAAATGGAAAAAGGTTGATACGGACAAAAAAGGTTTTAGCGTAGGAAAAGCCGCTGTAGGGGGCATTTTATTATGCCCAGTTGGATTACTTGGAGGAGCATTGGGAAAGAAAAAATCTACATATTATTGCGGTGCTTGTGGGTTTAACCACGAGTATAATGGGTAATTGAGAGGGGAATGTCTAATGGCACTAATTGAATGTCCAAATTGTAGTAAACAAATCAGTGACAAAGCTTTATCATGTCCAACTTGTGGTACTTTAATGCAAGAACCTATTGAAATCAAAGAGTCGGTGTGTCCAGAGTGTGGTTGTGAAATTTCAGATAGTGATGCAGTATGCAAATCGTGTGGTTGTCCTTTAGAAAAGAAGGAACCTCTTCCTCAGAAAGTTGAAGTAACAGGGGTAAAGATTCTTAAATTAACTAAAAAGAAAAAAAGCGCCATTATTATTTCATGTATTTTAGTAGTTCTTATCATAATTGGAAGTATTATAGGTATTAATATTAGTAACAAAAATAATATAAAAAATTATGAAATCAATATGTCTGCTGCTGCGTCTACTATGCTAATAGGTGCCTCAACTGCCGAGACTGCAGGGAGACTTATTCACGATGTTTGGTATAATACTATATACGAGAAATTTGATTCAAAAACAGATAAATATACAAGAAGTAAAGGTTATGGATTTAATGATGATTTCAATGATTCATTGCAAGCATTATTTGCAGATTCTACATTTAAAACTTCCATTGATTCAATAAAAGATAATCAGGATACTGTAAATTTATTAATGAAAGAATTAACAAACCCACCGGAGCAATACAAGGATGCTTATTCAGCACTAAAAAATTTGTATGATGCATACTTAAAATTGACAAACTTGGTAATTAACCCAACAGGAAGTCTTCAGTCATTTACAAGCAATTATAATAATGCTGATTCAGAAACAGCAAATTGCTATAAAGCAATGCAAATGTATATTAAATAAATTAACCATTAGAGCGATTACTTCGGTAGTCGCTTTTTTCATGTCCATTTTTAGGAGGTGGTAAAAATCAGTGGTATCACAGAACTTGCAAAACTATTTAAGGAACGGGAAAACACAAGCAGTTATTCCCCTGTTATCGGCAAGGTTATTGAACTGCCTAATATCAAAATCCGTGTCGGTGACAAAGTAATTCTGACCGCTGCCTATTTAAAAAGCTGTGTTGATTTAACCGAAACTGACGAAAACGGCGAATACATAAACTTCGGGAAAGAAGTTGTTCTGCTGCCTTATGCAGATAATCAAAAATTTATTGTGGTTGGAGTGGTGCAGTGATGTTTCCCAGAACGCAGGATTTGCCCGATGTTACCAATGCTGAAACGGTAATGTCAGGTAAGTCCTTTTTGTTTGACTTTACAGCAGGCGATTTCATAATTCGCGACGGAAAGCTTGTAGAATGTAAAGGCATAGATGCAATCAAAGTTTGGATTGAGAAAATACTACGAACCGAAAAAGGAAGGTTTAGAATATATAATGACACTGACTACGGTTGCAGGACCGAGGATTTAATTGTAGGCAGCAATTACCCTATTGCCTTTATTGAAGCAGAACTTAAACGGGAAATTGAAGATGCACTGAAGCAAAACCTCAATATACTGTCGGTCTCCAATTTTAACATTGAACGCTCCGCAAGCGGAATCACAGTCAGCATGGAGGTGGAAACAAGTGACTCGGGAAGAAATACTGTCGCGATTGCTCTCTAATATTTCATCGGAGTTTGACAAATCTGTCGGCTCCTTTTTTTATGACACCCAAAAGCCGCTTGCAATAGAATTGGAAAGAATTTATGACAAGCTTACGGAAATCCTTTTAAACGCTTTTGCGGCAACTGCAAAGGGTGAGTACCTTGACAAAAAGGTTGCAGAACAGGGTTTGACTCGTAAAGCTGCAACCTATGCCACAGGAACGGTCACTGTAACAGGCAATGTGGGAGCCGTTATATCAAGCGGCGACAAGGTTGCGTCGGATACCCTTGTATTTACGGTTACACAGACAAAATATATCGATTCGTCCGGAACGGCAACGGTAAGCATCATCTGTGACACACCGGGCAAGCAAGGGAATGTTCCAATCGGTACAATCAATCGGTTTCCTGTAACCATAAGCGGGCTTGTGTCGGTCACAAATACAGAGCCCACAAGCGGCGGATTTGACGAGGAAAGCGACGACGAACTGCGGGAGCGGTATTTTGAAAAGGTATCTCTTCCCGCAACCTCCGGTTCAAAATACCATTATGTTATGTGGGCCAAGGAAGTTGAAGGCGTGGGTGATGCCAAATGCATACCGCTTTGGAATGGCGTCGGTACGGTTAAGGTTATCATCATAAACGCAGATAAACAGGCGGCGGACGCGGCTTTAATTAATGCTGTTAAAAACCATATTGAAGCTGAGCGCCCTATTGGTGCGGATGTTACGGTTGAAAGCGCTGTACCGCTTGCTATAAATATATCAGTGTCCCTTACCTTGGCAAACGGTGTGACAACGGATATAGCAAAGCAAAAAATATCAGACTCCATATCTTCGTATTTAAAGAAAAATGCCTTTTCGGGAACATATATTTCCTACGCCCAGATTGGCGGCTGCATATTGGCAGTTGACGAAGTTTTAGACTACAGCAATCTAAAAGTAAATGGCGGCACCTCGAATATTAACATCCCTGAAAATGCAGTGCCTGTGCTGGGGGTGGTGACTATTGCGTGAGTATTTACCTTCATACTATCGAAAATCTAAGGTTATGAATCAACTAATGGATTCACTTGAATTGGAATATGAGAGGCTGAAGCAGGAAGTCCGGCTGACGGAAAATCAGTTTTTTGTTTTGCTTGCAGATAAAAATATCTCGAAACACGAAGCTGACGTTGGAATAGTCCCTAACCCGTCAGCGGATTTAGAAACCCGCAGAGGACGTATCTTGTCAAAGCTCAGAGGAACCGGAACCGTTACCAAAACCATGATGAAAAATGTGGCGGCGTCATTTGTCAACGGTGAAATTGAAATTATAGAATACGCATCCGAGTATTTGTTTGCAGTAAAATTCATGAGCAAGCAGGGTGTCCCATACAATCTTGCCGACATACAAAAGGTGATTGAGGATATTAAGCCCGCACATCTGGCGGTAGAATATATATTCACATATCGCCTATGGCAGGATGTCTTAAACACGCTTTCAGACTGGAGCGAAACCAGAAGCTACACATGGGAGAATCTAATGACATTTGAAGTAATAAAGAATTTGAGGATTGTAAACGGCGTTCCATATTATTGCGGTGACGGCGGAAACGGCATTGTGGTATGGAATGAAAACAGAGCGTACGCAAGGGAGGTTATTTAAACATGGCTGAGATACAACCAAATGACATAGGTCTTGCTACCTTTGCCGATGTGGGCGATGTTGCAAACCTACGTACTAATGCAAAAGAAGTAGTTGCGGCAATTAACGAGGTCTTGGCAAACAGTCAGGGCACCATATCAGGCGAGCAGCTTTATATGGAAGGTGAAGACAACACTGTTATCGGCAGCGGAAACATTATATTCGGAAACGGCAACAGGGTGTTTGGTACCGGTAATGTAATTGTCGGCGACAATCATCTTGTTATTGGCTCTAATAAAACCATAGCCGAGGGCATGGGAGAAGTATATTTTGATTGGGTGGACACGTCTTCAAAGAGAATTTATTTTTACATTTACGACGATGATGTAAATTTTCACCTGAAGGTTGGAGACAGAATTGCCTTAAACTTTCAGCAGTCATGGTGTGACCCTGACTGGTATGAATGGATTAGTGTAAGCACCGGAAACTTTCTTACTTCTGTTACTGAAGTAAATATGAATTACAATTATATTGCCGTAAACTATATGCCATTGTCTAACACTCCGCCTGATGACTATCATACAATTTTAGACTATACTTATGTTTCAGGTTTCTATGTATTGAGAGAGGAATATAAGAAAAACGGCAACGGCTCGGTTACTATGGGCAGCAGTTCAAGCGGAACAAACAGTTTTACCGCAAACAGCGGCATTGCTTCCGGTTCATCAAGTGCGGCAGTAAACATAGGAAATGCCAAAGGAATGAATTCATTTTCTTGTAACACTTCAACAGCATCTAGCTATAGTAGTTTTGCGGCCAACTCGGCATTAGTGGATCAACAGTATTCAGCTGCTTTTAATTACAGTAGTTGCTATGGATATAATTCCGTTTCCTTTAACTACGGACGAACTGCGGGAAGGGCAATAAAGTGTGTTGCAATGTCTGCTACTGCAAAAACACTTACTGCTGCAAGCGGTGAAAATCTATCCGGGCTTGTCGGAAATAAGATTCTGATACGGTATAAAAATAACGGAAACACTATCATATATACCGTAGCAGATGTGACAGGTGTATCCGGTCAGACAATCTATTTATCAAGCGACACAAATATTGGTTGGGGTGGATATGGAGAAGCTTTAATCAGCGACGGATATGTGTTTAGAATAGAGTCGTCAAATGGACAAAACCTTGCAAGCGGATACGGGATGGCGGGTGGTGCATATGCCCAGGCACACGGACTATACACCATTGCCGCCCATCCCGGAGCTGTAACATACGGAAAATACGGAACAAGTCCGGAGGAATATTCATGGAGCCTTGCAAACGGTACATCTTTAGCGGCACAGGGTCTTGCGGTAAAAATACTGCAAAACGGTGATATACATGCTGACGGAACTTTGACAAGCCCATGCGCGGACTATTCGGAGCTTTTCGAATGGCTGGATGGAAACCCAGACAATGAGGACAGGGCCGGATATTTTGTTAAGCTTGTAGGCGATAAAATAACCATTGCAGATGACTTTGACACTCCTCTTGGTGTAATTTCAGCCATGCCGGCGATTATCGGCGACAGCGGAGAGATGCATTGGCATGGCAAGTATTTAACTGATGATTTTGGACGGGTAAAGTATCATGATGTGGTTATCCCGGCGGAAAAGGATGAAGAAGGAAACATAATTGCTCAGGAGCGTATTGAACGCCAGCCATTGCTCAATCCCAATTGGGACAGTGCACAGGAATATGTGCCAAGATTAAAGCGGCCCGAATGGGCAACGGTCGGTGTACTCGGTAAATTGATTGTTTACGATGACGGTACCTTGCAAAGTGGGGATTTATGCAGGTGTGGAAATGGTGGCAAGGCTGTCAAGTCAATCACCAATGGGTATCAAGTCTTAAAACGAATATCTGAAGATAAAGTGCTGATATGGTTTAGGGGGTGATGTAGTTGCCAAAAACAACAGAAAACTATGGATTTAAGAAGCCTTTGTACAATGAAAATGCGGATGTGGCTGTGCTTAATGAAAACATGGACACCTTGGACGAGATTTTAACACCCACAGTGTCGGCGAATACAGCGCCCGGCTCGGCTACGAAAGGAAAAATATCTATAGTGCTCGGATGGCTTGCCAATCGCATTAAAGCAATCACAGGCAAGTCGTCATGGCAGGCGGATCCTTCGGTTACCCTTGAGGACTGCAGAAACCATATTCAAAGCGGCACCCACGCCAATGCCACCGTGGCATCAAGCGGATTTATGAGTGCTTCCGACAAACAAAAGCTTGATTATGCCACAAGTGAATATACCGCAAACAGACTGATTTTAAGGGATTCAAACGGCAGAGCTAAAGTACAGACTCCGTCAAGCTCATACGATATCGCAAATAAAATCTATGTGGACAATAACTTTGTTCCTAAAAATTCGGATACTACAATGTCGGCAAAGCTTATCGCCCAGTCCAACACCGCATACTCCACAAAACAGGTGCGAAACATTGTCATATGGACTTCGGGTGACACTCCGCCTTCTACTTCCAACGGGGATATTTTGATAAAGGTGTTTTAGCCATGAGCAGGACGATTTCGTTTAAATATGATTATCCCTATTGCGGATACAGCGATACTGCCAAGTATGGAAACCAGTGGGCGGAGAGCAGAACCACTTTGAACGGGTGTTATACTTATCCAATGGAATTTAATAACCCGGTTCCGGGTGTCAGGCATATGAAGATTGAAGTTGAAGTGGAGAACACAGGCTCTGGAACGATATATGGCCGTTCGTGGGACTTCATGGTGTACCGTCAAAGCTACGGATGGGTTGATATCCTTACATTTACCATGCCAAATGACGGGCTTTATACCATTGACACTGACATACCGAATTACAATATCGCAAAATTTGCAGTCGTGCCGACCTCAAATCCCGGCAGCAGCAGAACATGGGACAGCTGGTTTGGTGTTGAGCAGTTGACTATTACCGAAAGCGTAACAACCGAGGATTTATTGACGGGAGATTTCCAATACGGTATATTTCCCAATTATTACGGCATATCACAGCGTGTCAATGAAGTTTATGTAAATATGGGCGGCGTGTTGACCAAGGCAAAGGATATTATGATAAACATTGATGACACTCTAGTTTCTTTGCCGAAGGTTTATTCGGGGTATTTCAAGTCAACCTCGGAGCAGATGAAGGTTTTTGAATTTACGGTGCCGACAAATGGAGTGTACAGAATACAGCAAAAATGGATCTCGGGTGACCATGAACTAAGGCTGTATGACAGCAGCTTTAATCAAATATCAGACGGATACTTTTATTCTCAGGCTTTCGCACTAAACGGCGGAAGCCTTTATTATATATCGGTAACGCACTATTACTATAATACCGATACAGGTGAAAGCTATCTGCAGATCTATAAGGAGGGTTAATTTATGGATAAACTTAAATATTTATATGGAGGAATCACAAGCTTTTTTGCATATGTATTTGGCGGCATGGACAGTCTGATGGCTGTCCTTTTAATTTTGATTTTAATTGATTTAATAAGTGGTTTTATTAAAGCATGGGTTAAAAAAGAGTTTGCGTCAAGCACATTTTATGTGGGCGGTGTAAAGAAGATCGGAATACTGCTGATTGTGGCACTTGCCACACAGTTTGATACTTTAATGGCCGGTGAAACGGTTGTTTTCAGAGTTGCCGCAATCACCTATTATATTGCAAACGAAGGGTTTTCGATTTTGGAAAACTGGGGCGCTTTGGGCCTGCCGCTGCCAAAGCAGCTGAAAAATGCGCTTGCTAAGTTAAAGGAGGATAACGATGCAGATAAATAAAAAACAGATTGCATATAACAAAACCACACGAAGTCAAAGGCCGCAGTATATCGTTATTCACGACACCGGAAACAAAAACAAGGGAGCCAATGCCGAAGCCCATTTTAATTACTATAGCAGCGGCGACAGGCAGGCGTCGGCAGACTTTTTTGTGGACGATAAGCAAATCCTGCAGGTCAACGATTATAACACCTATTACACTTGGCACTGCGGCGACGGCAAGGGTAAGAACGGCATAACCAATGCCAATTCCATAGGCATTGAGATTTGTGTTAATTCAGATGGCACCTACGATATTGCTTTTCAAAATGCAGTTGCACTAACAAAGCAGCTCATGACAGAATTAAATATTCCTATTGACCGCGTTGTCCGTCACTATGACGCCAGCGGAAAGAACTGCCCGGCGTCCATGAGCGCTAACAACTGGGCATTGTGGAATACCTTCAAAGCACAGCTTAAACAGAAGTCAAACATACCTTGGTACAACGATGCCCAGTGGTGGGTAAAGGCGAATGGAATATCCGACGGAACAAGGCCGGAGGAACCCACCACCCGTGCCGAGGTGTGGCAAATGCTTTATAGAATGGCAAATAGGACAGGATAATATCGTACAAAAGGAGTGAATCTCTTGACATCGGCAGAAAAAGAGCGAATATATAAAATGATATTTGCAGGTATGAGTTATTCTCAAATAGCCTCGTCTCTGAACATCTCCGTGAATACAGTAAAATCGCACTGCAGGCGCAACAACATTTGTACAAAGTTCAATGATTCAAAAAAACAAAATGACATATTAAAAAACTCTTTCTGCAAATACTGTAGCAAGCCTATATCCCAAACCGGTAGGCACAGGCCAAGAAAGTTTTGCTCGGAAGATTGCCGCCGTTTATGGTGGAAAGAAAACGAAAAGACTGCATCTGCCATATATACGGACGCGCAATGCAGATATTGCGGAAAAGAGTTTAAAAGCCGCAGCAAGGAAGAAAACAAGTACTGTAGCCACAGTTGTTATATTAAGGATCGTTTTGGAGGTGATACTTTTGAGCACAGAGCAGTTTAAATCTGAAAGAGATTACAGAGTGGCGCTGATTATTGCCAAATCCATGCTTAAATCCAATGTTATTGACGAGCGGGATTACCGAAAAATTAATACAATATTGATTAATAAATATAGGCCGTTATTGGGCAGTTTATGCTGCTGATTTCCTTGATATATGAAGGCTTTAGAGGTAATATGTGACACTGAAAGGAGGGCTTTGAATGGAACGGATTGTAAGAAAAATAGAGCCGGTATTACCAGCTTTACCGGCCAAAAAACGTGTAGCTGCCTATGCGAGAGTATCAAGCGGCAAGGATGCCATGCTCCATTCGCTCTCTGCTCAGGTCAGCTACTACAGCGGTTATATACAAAGACACAAAGATTGGCAGTATGTTGGAGTTTATGCGGATGAAGC
>ENA-UPSB01000409-UPSB01000409.1-bioreactor-metagenome-genome-assembly--contig:-NODE-409-length-73057-cov-17.388852_pt1 | contig 73057 bp, 63 predicted proteins | sample MGYA00238182_ERZ773286 | MGnify/ENA primary metagenome ERZ773286 (study PRJEB29026, sample SAMN07631240) | bioreactor metagenome | isolation source: Switchgrass digestor | place: USA: Dartmouth... | reverse complement strand
CATCGTTGACCGCTTCGGCAACGCCGTCCGGGGTTTCGTAGTGGACAACAAGGTTTTTTATCTCTAGAACATTTTCGCTCATTTGTCTGCCCTCCTACTTAAGACGCGGGTCGAGCGCGTCGCGCAGCCCGTCTCCGAAAAGGTTGAGGGCGAGCACCGTAATCATAATCATAAGACCCGGGAATATCAAAACGTGCGGGGCCTGTCTCATAAGCTCTTTACCGGCCGAGAGCATGGAGCCCCATTCGGGAGTGGGGGCCGTAATTCCGAGCCCTATATAGCTGAGGGAAGATATGGTGAGTATAGCTGTTGCCACGCTGAACGTAACGCTTGTAAGAATTGGGCCGATGGAATTGGGCAGCATGTACTTGACAAGCAGCCGGGTGCTGCTTGCGCCTATCGCGCGGGCCGACTCGATATAGTCGTTGCGCTTAACAGTAAGTATAGCTGCGCGGACTATACGTGATCTTGCGGGCATGGTGCTTATCGAAATTGCAAGCACCAGGTTTACAACTCCGTTTCCCAGAGACGCCGCGATGGCTATGGCCATAAGCATAGGGGGTATGGACTGGAAAATGTCCATTATGCGCATGATGATGTTATCCACCTTGCCGCCGTAATAGGCCGCGATTGCCCCGAGGGTTCCGCCGATGGCATATGCGATTATTACGCAGATAAAACCTATGGGGAGCGATATCCTCGTACCGTATACGACGCGGCTGAAGATGTCTCTGCCGTAGTTGTCTGTTCCCATGATATACTTTGAGGACGGAGGGAGGTTTCTTTCTTTAAGCATTTGATCGTCTATTCCGTACGGCGCTATGAAATCTGCAAAAATAGCGACGAGGATGAGCAGGATAAGGATTACCATACCGGCAATTGCGAGCCTGTTGCGTTTCAGCCGCTTCCAGGCCTCGCGCCAGGGCGTTGACTGCTTGGTTTTGCCCTTGCGCCTCGCGCGTTTTTTCTCTATTTTGGCCATAGCGGGTGTATACATTTTCGCCATATTTACGCAGCCTCCTGGACGGGTTTCTTCTTTTTGACTGCAATCTTGTTTTTGGCCTTGAACTCGGCCTTTAGACGCGGGTCGATGGCCGTATAGAGCAGGTCCATGACCAGCATCGTCACACTGAAGGCAAAGGCAAGAATAACGATGCCGCCCTGCACTGAGGGCCAGTTACGGCCGTTGATTGCATCCAGCATATATTTGCCTACGCCCGGTATGGAGAAGATGCTCTCGGCAATGACAGCTCCGCCCAGCGATACGCCGATTTGATTACCGACGTTCGCGACTACCGGAATCAGGGCGTTCCTTAACCCATGCTTTACAATAACCACGGTTTCCTTTTGTCCCTTTGCCCGCGAGGTTCTTATGTAATCCTGCCTGATTACCTCAAGCATGCTCGAACGGGTTACGCGGGCGAGGTTTCCGACGTTCGCAATACCTATCATCGCGATAGGGAGGATCCATCCGGAAACCTTTTCAATACCGCTTGCGGGGAACCATTTGAGTTTGACCGAGAATATCAGAAGGGTCATCAGGGCAAACCAGAACTGCGGTATTGAAACGCCGAAAAGGGCAAAAGCCATGGAGGCGTTGTCTATTACCGAATATTGCTTTACTGCAGATATCACGCCTAAGGGAATGGCGATTACCAAAGCCACAAAAACTGAAGCGAAGGTAAGTATCAACGTATTCGGGAAGCGCGCGAGAAGCTCTTGAAGCACCGGCTTGCCCGAGGCATAGGATGTCCCGAGGTCGCCCTTGGTTATTACCTTAAACACATAGCGGAAAAACCTGATTACGACAGGGTCGTTCAGGCCCATTGCCTCTCTCGCAGCCTCTCTTACTTCCGGGGGCGCGTCATATCCGACAACCTGGTCGACCGGGTCACCGGGGGTTATTTCGGATAGAATGAAAACGATACACAGGACGCCCAGAATAACCGGGATCATCCATAGAAGGCGCTTAATTATGTATCTAAGCATTTTGTTTGCGCTCCTTAAAAAGGGTTGTGGCATATCTCGCAGCAATACGGGAAAGCCAATTTGCTCGGGACCTCTCCGAAAGCTTGACTTTCGGAGAGGTCCCCCAATCTCGTCGAAGCTTAAGCTTCTTTAGTTACTTGGAAACGCGGTATGCCTTGGAGAGATCAATGTCGTTGAACTCGGTGAGCTTTATGCCGGCTATATCAGCGTCGGCCAGGCAGACCTTGTTGGGTGAATAGAGCGGTATTGCCGGGCAGTTCTCGTTGATTATTGCCGCGATCTTGGCGTAGATCTGCTTGCGGGCTGCGCTGTCGATAGTGGAATTGGCCTGGTCTATCAGGGTGTCCAGCTCATCGGGGCCCTTCCAGCCGGTACCGCCGCGGACATCCGCGAAGCCGACGCGGTGGTCAAAGAACTTCAGCTGAATGGCGGGGTCCGGGTTGGAGCTGTTGACTATCTCGGCCTGGAAGTTGCCCGCGCTGAGCAGCTCATAGAAGGCTGTGGAAGCAGTCTGGACGGGAGTTACCTTGATGCCTATCTGGTCCAGCTGGTTCTGTATGAGCTCAGCATAGGCCTGGAAGGTCGCGCCCTCCATGTAGAGGAGCTCGAAGGAGAATCCGTTGGGGTAGTTGGACTGCGCAAGGATTTCCCTGGCCTTCTGTACGTCGTAATGATAGTAGTTGGTGTAAGAGCCGTCGGGAGCAACATAGGCGCTGCTGTTCTTCGGCAGGAAGCTGTCGGATATGGTGCCGTAGCCGTTTGCGGCGACCTCGAGGTTGGCCTCATAGTCAAGCGCAAGGGCTATAGCCTGGCGGACCTTGACGTCGTTGAAGGGTTCCTTCGTGCAGTTGAGGTACAGTGTGGTGATGTTTGTGGTCGGGTAGTTGATAATCTGGAACTTAGGATTGCCTTCAAACATCGGTACCTGACCTGTTGCGGGGTCAAGAGCCACGTTGACGGTGCCGGACTCAAGGTTCATAACGCGGGCGGAGGCGTCTGTGATGATGCGGAACTCAACATAATCGAAGAAGGGTCTCTCGCCCCAGTAATTCTCGTTGCGCTCGAGCTTTACAGCGGAGCCGGAAATCCACTCAACGACCTTGTAGGGACCAGTTCCGGCATCGGGCTTCTGGTTCTGATCCTCAATTGTTCCGCTGTTCTTTACGGCCTCTTCAACAACAATGCTGAGCGGGATGTTCGAGAGGTTGTAGAGAGCGAAGGGGTCAACTCTCTTTGTTGCGATGATGACCGTGTAGTCGTCGACGACCTCGCAGCCGTCCAGGTCAAAATTGCCGTAGTAGTTTGCGAGCTTGCCGGATTCCTGACCGGTCCTGAGGGTGTAGATAACGTCGCTGGCTTTGAAGGGAGAGCCGTCGTGGGCGACGACGTCCTTACGCAGCGTGAACTTGATGTGAGTGTCGTCGATGTATTCCCAGGAAGTCGCGAGCATGGGCTCTACATCGCTTTTCTCAAAGTTGTAGTCCAGCAACCTGTCATAAATCATGTTCTGGATGGGACCGTTGTTGCTTCCGAAGGTCACTGTCAGGTGGCAGAGACTCGTCGGGTCGCCCTTATGCGCTACAATAAGTGTCTCTTTCGGCTTTTCTGTGGGCTGGGTTGTGGGTTGCGTTGTGGGTTGTGTGCCCGGGGTGGCCGTCGGAGCAGGTTGTTTTCCTCCGCAGGCTGCAAATGAAAGAAGTACCGCGATTACAAAAACGATTGCCAGGATCTTTTTCATTTGACTCTCTCCTTTTCACATATATGTTCGGATTTGCGTTATCCGTTTGGGCCTTGTGCGGAGAATATTAGGAAATAATTTAGATGACCTTCTTGCTCTTGAGCCTCTCCATTTCCTCGTCGGAAAGGCCAAGTACACCTTTGTATACCTCTTCGTTGTGTTCACCCAGTCCAGGGGAGACTTTGTACTCTATGTGGTTCTCTGACATGCGCGGAGCAAAGCCCGGCAGCTTCAGCTTTCCGTGCTGCTTGTGCTCGACCTCGACGATTATGCCGCGCTGTAGGTACTGCGGGTCGTTTGTGATGTCGCCGACATCGAGCAGGGCGCCGGCGGGCACATCGGCCTTGGCGAGAATATCCATGGCCTCGAACTTGGTGTGCTTGGAAGTCCACTCGGTAATAATCGCGTCGAGGACCTCCCTGTGCTCGAAGCGGGACCTGGGAGTCGCAAAGCGCTCGTCCTGAAGCAGGTCCTCGCGGCCCATGGCCTTGCAGAGGTTTTCAAACTGCTTGCTTCCGGGAGCTCTGGAGCAGTAGATGTGGACGTAGTCGTTGATACCGAAGGGCTTGCAGGGATAAGTGTTGGAGGGGGCCACGTCCTCAAGCGGCATACCGTTGCCCACGCGGCGCGGCGGCTTGCCGGTGTTGTAGTACGGCTCCCAGCCGGAGCGGGACAGGCCGATAATGAAGTCCTGCATCGCGACGTCGACGCGCTGGCCGATGCCCTGGGTCTGGCGCTGATAAAGGGCAGCGATGATGCACATTGCGCAGGTGATGCCGCTGCCGGAGTCGGCCACGCTGACGCCGCACTTTATCGGCTGGTCGGGAAGACCGGTCGCTGCAACAAGACCGCCCGTATGGGTTGCGATGGGGTCAAACGCGGGGTAGTTTGCGTAGGGGCTGTCCGGGGCAAAGCCCTTAATCGAAGCGTAGATTATCTTATCATTGATTTTCTTGCATTCTTCGTAGCCGAGGCCGAGCCTCTCCATGGAGCCGGGGCCCATGTTCTCGACGACTACGTCGACCTTCTCGATAAGGCGCTTCATGAGGTCAATGCCCTCGGGGGTCTTGAGATTGCAGGTTATCGACTTCTTGTTCATGTTCATTATGACGAAGCCGACCGTATCCACACCGGGGTTGGCGACGGAGTAGCGGCCAAGCTCGCCCTTTTCGGGCCGCTCGACCTTCCAGACCTCCGCGCCGAGCCAGGCGAGAGTCTCAGTGCACACCGTGCCCGCCTCAAACTGCGTAAAATCCAATACTTTTATTCCGGTAAGTGGTCCTATGCCCATTATTTTTTACCTCCCATAATTATCCTTGTCTCTATGAAGTCTTCCACAAGACCTGTCATGGTTTCACGGTTCCATTTTCTCGAGTCAACCGGGTCGGCCTTGAACAAAAGGACGGGTATGCCTGCATCCTCGAAGGTCTTTTTGATGAAGTAGGAGCCTTCAACCGCCTGCATGCAGTTTTCGGGGACCATGTAGACAACGCCGTCGATGTTGTTGTGCCTTGCCTCTTTTAGGAACCAGTTTGCGTTCCAGGGAGGCATATGCAAAAAGTCTTCCATACCGATGTAGCGGGCAGCGAGAGCGCGGAGAGGATCGGCTTCGACATTGTAGCGGATATAGGCGTCTGCACCCATTGCCAGGTACATGCTCCAGACGAAGGCCGCTCCGTACTTATCCTCAAAGTTCTGATAGAAGGCGAAGTCGTGCCAGAGGCCGCGCCCGAGCCACATAAGGCGAATCTTCTCGTTCGGAACCGCAGAGCGCCCGGCATCCACGAAGCTCCTTATCTCCTCGTAAAGACTTTTTGCGTGTTCCACGGCCCATCTTGTCCCGCGCTGCCACTGGGCCTGCATGACCGCGTTGATTGTGTCAACTACGGTGACGGGGGCGGGGCTGGTCCTTGCTATCAGGTCCCTGGTTTTCTTGTACCAGCTCTCCTGCTCGTTGATGAGGTTCATAACCTCTATGAGCTTGTTGATGTCGAACATCTTGCCGGTCTTGTTCTCAAGGTAGGAGATGAGGGCTTTCAGGTCCTCGACAGCAAGGTCGAGTCTGTCCTTGTCGTACAGTTCCTCCCATCTGTCCTCCGAAAGCTCCCACCAGTTTGGCGGGACCTTGCGCGGCTGGGTGTTCTCCATAACGTAGAGGTCCGCACCGTGGTTCTTTGCAAAAAGCTCAAATATCTTGCTCTGGCAGTCGCAGGTGAGCCTCGTTATGGCAATCGTGGGGCTGGGGAGGCCACCCCAGGGGCCGCTTATCTTGTCGTCGGGGTCAAGGCTCTCTGCAAACGCGGTCGCGCAGTACGAGCAGAGGTCGTCCCTGTAGCCCGCGGCGTTCAAGAGCGAGTAGTATTTAGGCGTCATGCGCTTTGCGGCGCAGATTGCGGCCCACCACTGATTCACCACGAAGGGGATGTCCATCGCCCTGAGGATTTCCATGGGCACGTCGGCGTTCAGGTAGCCGAAGTCTTCTCCGGCCTCGACCCTTGCGCGAAGGCCGGCGAACCATTCTTTCTGATAAGCGCTTGCGACCGCCGTCGCCTGCAGAGACTTTCTAGCTCTGTTCGGCTCGTTTGCTCTCTTTATATCGTTAGGCATTAAGCAATCACTCCTTCAACGAGTCAATAAACTTCTTAAGACTGTCTTCAAGCCACTCGTTTCTTGCAACCGGGTATGCCATTTTCACGAAAGCCTTAGTTGCAATACCGCGGTCCTCGAGTGATTTCTTCTGAGACGGGTAATCCCACGAGGCGGACTCTTCGTACATGTTTACGTAGAAAATAACCGCATCCGCCTGCGAGGCATTGACCGCCTCGTCGAGTGCCTGCACGCGCTGTGAGACAAAGGCCTTCTTAGAGCTGAAGCTCCTTAGCATATAGCGGTCCACTATTGCACGTGTGGGTGAGTATGAGCTGTTGTAGTCGCGCTCGAAGTGTCTGTCGCCCCAGTCGTGGTCCTCGCCGACGACAACCCCGCCGTTTCTTTCAATCATCTCGTAGAAATCCGGGTACTCATGGGCGCTTCCGGTGAGGAAGATGCGCTTTGCGTCAATCTCGGGCCAGTCCTTTGCTTCGCTGGCGACCTGCCAGGTCAGCTCCGCGTGCTCCGCCCTGTCCATGAACATGGACGAGCCGATGATAACGAGGGCCTCGCTGCCGCTGATTCTCGGCTTGTGCGCCTTGCGGAGAGCCGAAATCTCGCGTAGCGCGGCGCGGTCGTTGTTCAGGATTTTCGCAGCGGCCTCTATGTCGCTGTCGGAAATCTCTCTGCCGGACCACTCCTCAAGAGTTTTACGGAACAAATCGACCGTAAACTCGTTGCGCACCTGATAAAGCATCCTGCGCGTAAACAGCCAGTCGATGAAATCAAGCGGCGGAACCGGCTTTTCGGGCTCGCGGCGCCTGATTTCTCTCAGATAAAGGTATGTACGAATAATGACGTCAGTCGAGTTCGAGATAGCCAGGTAGTCTATTATATCGGAATAGGTACCGTCTACTATCTTCTCAAACTGTGCTCTTATGACAGGGTCGAATGAAAACTCAAGGTACTTGTCAGCCTCAATGAGCTTGCTGTCCCTGTCCGCGTAAATGCGTAAGGGAAACATCCCGGCGGCGATTATCAGTTCGTCGGGGACGTCGGCTCCAAGCTGACCGACGACCTTTCCGCCCTTTTGCCTGAACTCACGCGCCGCTTCTTCTCTGTTGCTGTAGTAGCGGAGTAGGCGCTGAAACGCTTTACTATTTCTAGCGCAGTCCCTTATTCCCAAAGGCTTCACATCCTTCTGAATTTTTACAAAGAGCCAATTCTGGGAAAAATTAACCCTTTGCTTTGGTAAACCTGAACTGAAAAACCCATGTCACGACTAAGTATAACAGCAATATATCCAAAACACAACCGTATAGTGTGACCATATTTAAGCAACTCAAAGCTGTGCATAATGCCTAAGATTTTTTATTTTACATATTTAATAAAAATAGTCATTTCCCGGATATTGAAATCTGAGCTAAATCGTTTATAATCGAGTTGTAACAAGGAAAATTAAGCGCGACCTGCATCCACGCTTTGAGGCATTTTGCATTTGTTAAATCATTGTTAAGGCGGAAACCACCCTTTTTCTGGGTGTAGATAGTATGCTTGTGTAGTGTGCACAAAGGAATGTGCACAATGGCATATAATCGAACATCTGGCAGATGTGCAGGGGGCTGTTCCGAGTCCGGCTTAGCCTTCTTGAAAGGAGGAGGTCGACCATGATTACACTTCCCATTCTGCTTCATCCGATTGAAGACGCGCTGGTGCGCAAAGTAGTCGTAAGTACCAGATTGGAAGCGGTCGAGGGCATTATGCTCCTCGACGGGGACACTCCGCTGACCCCGGAGTATGTTTATCTGGGCACTCCGGAGGACCTTGCAGGCGCGCTGCCAAGGCTGCCGCAGAGGGGCGTTTTGACCTTCATCAGCGCGGGTGACTCCGAGCTCCTCGACCCCTTTTTCGAGCTCGACAGCGTAAACCTGATTGTAACCTCCTTGCCGCTCGTTCCGCTCCAGAATAAGGTGCAGCGGGTGCTCTGCAATTATTTAAAATGGATAAAGGAGCTGGAGGAGATTACGCGCTCGGAGCGCGGAGTGCAGGGCTTGGCCGAAAAGGGCTTCGAAATGATTGGCTATCCCGTGGTAATCCTGAACATGGGCTTTAAGATGCTCGGCGGCTGCATACCCGAGGGATTTAAGGACCCGCTATTGCAGGAGATTGCCAAGAACGGGTTTTTGTCCTACGACAGCGTATGCTCGCTTCTGGACGAGGAGGCAAAGCTCACAAACCCCTTTGCGCCCAAGATTGAGTATGTATCCCGACTCACCGGCAACAGGACAATAATCCGGCGTATATACTACAACGGCAACCTTGTGGCCCGCGTCATCGTCACGCTCGAGGGAGAGGAGAAGAACGAGTACTGCTCTGAGCTGGCCTCCGAGCTCTCCGAGTACGTGCAGCACTACTTTTTGAGCACAAAGGCCAGCCAGTACATGGCGAGCACCGAGATGGGCGCTCTGATAGCCGACCTAATCGAGCGCCGGCTTGCCGACCCGGAGGAGCTGGAGCACAGGCTCAAGCTGGTGCCGGCGCTGGGCAACATAAAGTACTACCACACAATGGTGGTGTCTTTTGAAGAGCGCAACAGGTCGATTCCGTGGAACTATGTCATAAGCCAGATAGAGCAGGCGATTCCGGACAGCTGCATCACCGTGTACAAAAACGACATACTCATCCTGGCTAAGAAGCAGAGGCATAACGCCAAGCCGAGCTTCGACCAGCAGAGGATGATGGAAATTCTGGAGTACTACGACGCCTACATGGCGATAGGGAACTACTCAAAGTTCCTGACCTCGCTGCGCCCAATCTATGTACAGACAAAGGCGACGATACGCCTGGGGAAGGTTTTCTGCCCGGACCCGAAGAACAGGATTTTCTATTACGAGGAATACAGCATTTACCACACCATCGACCTTCTGGCCGACCCCGCGCACAACGGCTACCACAACGGGAACCTTATTTATCTCTGCCATCCGGCTTTAATAACGATAGAGCGCTATGACAAGAAATACGGCACCAATCTTAAAGAGACGCTTTTCGTTTACCTTACAAACGACTGCAACGCGGTAAAGACGGCAAAGCAGCTGTATATACATAGGAACACGCTGTATTACAAGATTAACAAGATAGAGGAGCTTATAGGCCAGAAGATAGACGACCCCCTGCTCAAGGAGCGGCTTTTGTTCTCGATGCACGTCGTCGAGTACCAGGACAAGTATGTAAACGAGGACCTCTTCGCCCTAAAGAGATACGCAAGCGACAGAAGGAAGTAAGAAATGGCAGGCCAGAAAGCCTGCCGTTTTTTCAGTTCTCAGTTTATGACACCTCGTCGCCGTCCCGGCTAAAGCGCGCGCTTAAATCGTACTCAAAAAGCACTTGACACAGGTCAAAAATTTGTGGTAGTATAAATAGCACGTTCACCAGTGACGTGAATTTCGGAAAGTCAGGCGCAAGCGTGATCTGGGTTTGCGGGCCTCGCGCCCGGGCTCGGGATGGCGGGACGTTCGGAAGCGTCGGTTTTGAACGTCAAATAAATTGAATATCGGGGTGTGGCGAAGCTTGGTATCGCGCTTGGTTCGGGACCAAGAGGCCTCGGGTTCAAATCCCGACACTCCGACCAAAAAAGGACGGTTACTTTGATAGAGTAACCGTCCTTCTCTTTTTGCTAAAAAACACATACAACTCGGTGTTTTCCGAACTTTTGGAATATCGCTCCGTAATATATGCGCTCTTATGGAAATAAGGGCGCATATTTTGATATAAAGCAAAAGCGGAGGAAACGACGGACTATCCCACCAATCGACGGACTTTCCCTAAACCGACGGACTATCGGGTAATCGACGGACTATCGGCAAAAGATTGATTTTTCCGTAGAACTATAGTATAATTTATCCAAATAAAGTTTATAGGTGATCTATCATGTCAAAATATGATACACCGGAGAATTTATGTATTGCATTAACTACGTTCATTGCCGAAATTAGAGAGCAATCCGCTGCTATTCGAGCGTATGATAATGTTTTTCAGAGCCGCACATGTGACAATGTTTTCTTACAACGGTCTTACGATTCAATTTGGCGAGAATTGATATCAGAAATTGCACGAATTTTTGATAAGGCTAATACTGGTTCAAGTGAGAATTGCACTCTTTATAGATTAAGAAATCTATGCCTTAGAGAACCATATTGCGCGTTATTTTCTAATAAAGAAGAAAATAATCTTATACAATCTTTAGATATGGTATTTGAAGAATATTACCAACTTCCGATAAGCTATTCTCGCAAAAAGCAATTAGCTCACCATGATCTGAAGCAGGTCAATGCCGGAGATTGTATCGAGATTTCCTTGGACCAAATTGAAAGTTTGATAGCAAATACTACCGATATTTTTTCTAAGATCTACACGCGTTTTTTAGGTGGCTTTTTTGAAATATCTTTTCCCGACTACAAAATACTTGTAGAACATTTTGAAAAAGATATCAAAAAACTCGATTCTTAATTAACCAAATAGCGCAAGATATGCTATTATTTTCCTGAAACACTTTGGACGAACGAGGGGACGTTTTATTATGGGTATTTTTGCTAATCTTAGGGCCGTGAAGGATGTGCAAAAAATTAAGAATGGAGGATCAGCATATTTTACTATTAGCGCAATCACCAATCTGATAATTAATCTTCCTGATGCGCAAAAAACGCTAGATCGTACAGTTTTTGATAAAGTTTTTGAGTTATACAAGAAATTCAATAAATGCACAACCAAATTAGAGTTAAATTATGAAGGTTATCTTGCAACAGCAGTGGATATTTTAAGAGAATTTGATAAGATCGCTCCCTGTGAATCGTATCTTGGCATGGAGCCGTTTGAGGCGATACTGCTAATGAAAGAAGTCAGAAAGGTAGATGCTGAATTTCAAAACGACGAGAAGGTCGAATGAAAAACTGAGATTGTCACTGTTTTTCATGTGGCTAGAAATCAAGATGGAACAGTACAACCCGTTGTTGCAGCGCAAATTTGCCCTACTAATACAGAATTAATCAAATCCCTGCTTTGTACGGACGATTTAGGTGTAGATGAAGTATCCCACAAGGATACGGACTACTATTATTTTTTATACGATAAAAAATCTGCTAGACCTTTCCCAAGTGTAATGATCCTGAAATTCCTTCAAAATGACGGCATAAAAACTTATGTTGATATGAAACAAGAAGATATGAAGGCTGTCACATATGTAATTGAAAACTATCTCAACTAAAAGCGTAGGGAAATCCATATGATAAAGTTTATTATAGTAGCTACTATTGCTTGGCTAGTAGGTGTATTTGGATGGGCACAAATTATTGGCAGCATTCAGAATATACGAACTAGAAAGAACTTGTTGTTCACCTTGATATTATGGACAACTATCATGGCTGCTGGTGCCTATTTTGCAATTATGACATTTGATAGCATGTGGGCTTTGGTTGTTGGTTATGCTATTTCTTTTGTTCAGATCATACGGTCTGGCAAGATAGAGTAAATAGTTCTTACATCATGTGAACCCCCACGCCCCAAAATGAACCCCCTTTGAGTGGGAGTGAACCCCCTCCCAGCGAAAAGTGAACCCCCCGGCTGGGGATTCTATCAAAATATGCGCCCAAATACATAGGTGAGCCCTTATTGGGCTCGCCTTTTTGTTTTATCCTATGGGCAATGAAAAGAAGCATCGAGCAAGGATAAGGCGCTTGCCAATAGCTGAAAATCACCGGAACGTTCTCTTGACAATGCGAATATCAAACCCCGGAGGCCGCTTTGTCGCGGCTCTACGGGGCTTTTTGCATTTTGGCGGGGAGTATATAACTATAAAACTGCTATTCAAATTCCAAGGTTACCGGCTCTGATTTTATAATATCTTCAAACGTATCGGCGTCGAAAATAATAAGGCTGAACTCAATCTCCGAGATAGTCTCTATTTCATTGTCCTCCATGTCGCTTTGCATAATCGTCATGGAGTCGACGATTCGCTTGCCGCTTAAAACATCGCTTGAGAAGATGGGGTCAATCGCAAAACCGTTCACGGAGACTGAGCCGGCCTGCACAGTTATATCCTTATCGGAGCCGTTCTCGATTAGGAACTTTATCTCGGGGCCGAGGAAGCCGTCGTGGTCAATCCCCTTGCAGATGACCTTGATGCCGCCCTCGTCGAGCACCGTTTTTCCCGAGCGGTCCACCTGCTGGCTGTGGCTGCCCGCAATGGAAGACTGGATGGCTATCTTGCCGGACTTTGCGTAGTCGTCCCAGCTGTCGGTTTCAAAAATGTTGAGATAGAGCTCGATATCGGCTATTTTCTCGACGCCTGAGTCTTCGAGACTCCATTCTTCAAGCACGATTGCGTCGTTAGCCTTTTTGCCGGCGGGCACGTCCACAGAGAAAATCGTGCTTATCATATAGTCGTTTACGGAGACGTTCCGGGCCTGTATCGTGAGATTTTTGTCCGTACCGTTTTCAATCAGCAGGTTCAGCTCGGGGCCGAGGATGCCGTTCAGATTAAGCGATTTGGCGGTGACCTTGACGCCGCCTTCGTCGTATATGACGGCGCTCTCAATCGTGGGTTCTCCCCCGGGCTCGGCCGTGGGCTGCGCTTTCTGCTGCGGCGTCTGCGTGGCGGGCGGCAAATTCTCGGTGTTTGCGGGCGCCTGTGTTCCGCAGGCCGTAAAGACTAGGTAAATGAAGAGCGCGAGAAGGAAGCAAACTACTCTTTTCATATCCTTACCACAACCTTTGCGATTCTGTCTATATTCTTGACGCGTTCAGCCTAATAAATTCATAGTATTACAGCTTGACCGCAATTTTTGCGCCCTCTTCTATGGCGTCGATTGCTTTTCTGGCTTCCACGGCGTCGCCTATTACGTAGAGCTCGGGGACCTTTCCTTCAAGCTCCTGCTCCAGACCGTTCACGGGTTTTGCTCCCACCGCAATCACGACTGTGTCGAAGCCCTTAAGCTCGATATCCTCGCCGTCTTTTTTGGCCTTGACGGTATCCGCCGAGATTTCGGTCACCTCGGTGTTTGTTAGTATCGTTGTCTTGTGCCCGGACAGCCTCTTGAGGAGGAAGAACCTCACGGCGTCCTGCACGTCCTGCCCGATTTCGGGCAGCATTTCGACGAGCGTCACCTCATGCCCGTGCTCGCCGAGGAAGTCGGCTGTTTCGCAGCCGACCATGCCGCCGCCGATGATTAAGACCCTTCTGCCGGCCTCTTTCCGTCCGAGGAGAATATCGTTCGCTTTAACGACATTGGGGCCGTCAATGCCGGGAATGCCCGGTATAATCGGCTCGCCGCCGGTAGCGACTATAATTGCGTCGGGATTGTCCGCGATTATCCGCTTAGCATCGGCTTCGACGCCGAATTTCAGCTCAACGCCGTATTTTCTGCACATATGGACGTAATAAGTTATGGCCTTCGCGATGTCCTGCTTTGCGGGCGCGATGGCGCCGATTCTGAACTGGCCGCCGGGCAAGCAGTCCTTCTCATAGAGCAGGACCTCGTGCCCGCGTGCGGCAGCCACCCATGCAGCTTCAAGTCCGCCGGGACCTGCGCCTACGACTACGACCTTTTTCTTCGTCTCCGCCGGCTCAATCCTCATATCGCCCTCCTTGCCGCAGAAGGGATTGACAAGGCAGGATACCCTCATCCTCTTCGGATCGAAGATGCCTCCTATGCAGCCCTGATTGCAGGCAATGCAGGGAGATATGTCCTCAATCTTGCCCGCAGCGATTTTGTTTGGCGTCTCGGGGTCGGCAAGGGACTGCCTGCCCCAGGCGAGTAGGTCCGCCTTGCCCGAGAGAATGGCGTCCGCAGCGAGCGCCGGGTTGTTGATTCTGCCGACGCCTATTACCGGGATGGAGACTGCCTTCTTAATCTCCTCGGCGTACGACAGTATGAATCCGGGAGGAACGTCCGCGGGAGGCACGATATAGCTCATGCTTCCGTATACTCCGACGGAGACGTGCAGCGCGTCGGCGCCCGCTTCCTCGAGGACCCTGGCGACCGCCCTCGACTCGTCGATTTGCCTGCCGCCGCTAATCCTCTCCTCGCCGCTGAGCCTGAAGATTACGGGGAAGGAATTTCCGGCTTTAAGCTTTATGTTCTTAATAATCTCCACGGGGAAGCGCATTCTGTTTTCAAACGTGCCGCCGAACTCGTCGATACGCTTGTTTGAATACGCGCTCATGAACTGGGCGACGAGGTAGCCGTGCGCGCCGTGAACCTCTACAGCGTCGGCTCCCGCCATGCGTGCGCGCAGCGCGGCGTCCCCGAACTTTTCGATAAGCTCGTATACCTCGCAGGTGCTCAGTTCTCTGGGTATCTCTTTTGAAACAGGGCAGGGAATGGCCGACGGGGCAACTGGCTGTGCGCCTATGACGGGCGATGTGGTCTGGCGGCCCGCGTGGTGCAGCTGAATGGCCAGCTTGGCCCCGTAGCGGTGGACGGTATCGGCGAGCTTTTTAAAGCCCGATATGAAGCTGTCGTCGTAAAGGCAGGGCTGTTTCGGTATGGCCTTTCCCAGAGGGTCAATAGCCGTAACCTCGACGATTAAGAGGCCAAAGCCGCCTTTGGCCCTTGCCTCCCAGTAATCTATGAAATCCTTGCCGATGCTTCCGTCGGAATTGGCAAGGTTGGTGCCCATGGGCGGAACCACAAATCTGTTGGGGACTTCCATTTTGCCTATCCGGATGGGAGAGAAAAGAACCCTGTAATCCATAGCTTGCGACCTCCTTTTAAGTTAGTATTATTGTTGCCTGCCTGCACCGTGTTTTATTCAAGATGAGCTTAAACTTAAGCGCCCCTCAGGCCGGGGCATGTCCAAATCTATGATATAATCTGCGCTCAGAAAATTTTGTAAAAAAATCAACTATGCTTCCTTGCAGTGACAGCGCGTCAATGAGATAATAGAGCAAAATAAAACCGGCGCACTTGCGTTCCGGCTGCAGCTTAAGCAGGTCACGGACAGCGCCGGTTTAAGTCGGGGGAGACGGTATGGCAGAGGAAATAAGGCTCCGCGAGCTAAGCGAGGCCGATATCGAGCTTATTGCTTTCTGGCTTCAAAAAGAGCATGTGATTAAATGGTATCACGACGCCGAGGCCTGGCTTCAGGAGATAAGGGGGCGCCGCTCCGATTTTTCCTGGATTAACCATTACATAGTCTTAGACGGCGGCGCGCCGATAGGTTTCTGCCAGTACTACGACTGCTACGACGCGCGCGAGCTTGAGGGCTGGTACACCGTTGAAAAGCGCGGCGAAACCTTCAGCATAGACTACTTCATCGGAGAGGAGAGCTATCTCGGCAAGGGCTGCGGTAAGGCGATTGTACGCCTCATAACAGACAAAGTCAGGTCCCGGGAGAAGGCGAGGCGGATTATCGTGAAGCCCGAGGACGAAAACCGCGCCTCCATTGGAGCGCTTATCGCAAACGGCTATGTTTTTGATAAGCAGCTGGGATATTACGTCAAACTGCTGGACTAGGCGCGGGCTTTACTCAGAAGAATAAGAAAAGGAGCCGTTTCAGGCTCCTTGCTTTTTATAGTCTCCGTTATGCGCTTATTCCTTAAGGACAGGCAAAAGCCCCGCGGTTTTGCATATCTTTTACCGATGCAAAAAGGGGGGGTGTGGAGCACTGATGAGCAAAGCGGAGATAAGAGTGACATGCCTCTTTTCGGACGGGGCGGAGCATGTGCGGGAAGTGCTTATCCGCTCGTTTCGCTTTTATTTGCAGAGGGAGCTTGGGCAAAGCACGCAGAACCTGTCCCTGATGCATATCTCCGACAAAGTCCCCGCCGCGGCGGGCGCGGAGGCACAAGATGCTTATAAACATAGGCAATCCTGAGGAATACCGGGTAGGCCTCTACATAAGGCTCTCGAAGGAGGACGAAAACGAGGGTCCGTCGGAGAGCATAAGCAACCAGATATCACTGCTGAATCAGTTCGCCCGGGAGCACAACCTGACCGTCTGCGAAACCTACATCGACGACGGCTGGTCGGGCACGAACTTCGACAGGCCCGCCTTCAAGCGCATGATTGCCGACATCGAGGCGAAGGCAATCAACATGGTCATAACAAAGGACCTCTCGCGCTTGGGGCGCGACTACATAATGACGGGCCATTTCATGGAGCGCTACTTCCCTGAAAACCGGGTAAGGTACATATCGATTCTCGACGGGATAGACACCGGCGTCGAGAGCACCGCGAACGACATCACGCCCTTTCGCGCGATAATGAACGACATGTACGCCAAGGATATTTCAAAAAAGATAAAGAGCGTAAAGCGCGACAAGCAGCGCAGGGGCCTGTTTATCGGCGGCAAGCCCCTCTTCGGCTACAAAAAGCATCCGAGCGAGAAGAACAGAATCGTAATCGACGAAGACGCGGCCCCGATAGTCCGGCGCATATTTAATATGGCGCTCGAGGGTCTAAGCTGCCGGCAGATTGCAATGAAGCTAAACGAGGAAAAGGTGCCGACGCCCGCCACTTACGCGGGACTAAGGCCGGGGCGCTCAGGCCCCTATGCGGGGCTCTGGAGCGCCGAGAGAATCTCCGATATGCTGCAAAACGAGATTTACATCGGAAACATGGTGCAGGGCAGGAGCGTGAAGATAAGCTACAAGTCCAAAAAGAGCGTAAGGCAGGCCAGAGAGAACTGGGTGGTGGTCGAGGGCACGCACGAGCCGATTATTGATAAGGATACTTTTTACAAGGTGCAGTCGCTTCTCGGCAGCCGCCGCAGGACGCGCCTTCGCACCTACGATTTCCTGCTCAAAGGGCTCATCTACTGCCGCGAGTGCGGCTACCCGCTTGGCGTCGTAAACCGCAAAAACGCGAAAGGCGAGGACTGCCTCTACTTCGTCTGCAGGACCTACCAGCGGTCCACTAAATCGGGAGTCTGCACCTGCCACTCGATTAAGGAAAGGACGGTCACAGAGGCGGTCATAAGAAAAGTGCGCGAGCTCTGCGAAAGGCACCTTAATTCCGACGAGCTTATCGAGATAGCCGGGCGCGAGATTAGTCAGGCGCAAAAGTCCCGGAGCCGGGAAGACGAGGCGGAGGCGCTGAAGACCAAAATCGAAGCTTTGAGCGCGCAGCTTGAGAAAATCTACCTTGACAGGCTGGACGGGGTTCTGGACGAGAGGGATTTCGATAGAATCTATCCGCGGATTAAGGCGGAGCGCTCGGCGCTTGAGCGGAGGCTCGCGGAGCTTGAGAGCGCAGAGCGCAGAGCCGGCACGTCAGAGGCCCGGGCGGCGGAGCTTGTGCGAAGATTTATCGAAGGAGCCTTTGAAAGCCGGGAAGTCCTGGTCAGCCTGATTGAGAGGGTGGAGCTGACTGAGGACAAGGAGCTCATAATCCGCTTTCGCTTTGCAAGGCCGGAGGGCGAAATTCAAGACAAATAAAAAATGCGCCGCGTGCGGGCGCATTAATCTGGGTGGCTTTTTACTTACAATAAGCGATACGATATGTATCGCGTATTGAAAAGAGAGCTCTTGAGAAGCTGAAGGCCGAGCTCGGCGAGAAGACCGGCAGCTAGACGCCCTTCTCAAGGTGTTCTTTCAGGGCGAGGACGGCAAGGCGGTAGCCCTCAAAGCCGAGCCCGTAGAAAGTCTTTATACAGGCGTTGGAGACGTAGGACACGCGCCTGAACTCCTCGCGCTTGGACACGTCGCTGAGATGTACTTCGACGGCGGGGATGTCAACCGCCTTCAGCGCGTCCAGAATCGCTATACTGGTGTGGGTGTAGGCGGCCGGGTTTATGACAATCCCGTCGAAGTTCCCGTAGGCGGCCTGTATCGCGTCCACGATGGCGCCCTCGTGGTTTGACTGGAAGAACTCGACCTCGATGTTCTGCTCGCGGCAGACATCTCTGACAAAGTTCACAAGGTCCTCATAGCTTTGAGAGCCGTATATGCCCCGCTCCCGTATCCCCAGCATGTTCAGGTTAGGACCGTTTATGACCAAAATTCTCATAGAAATCCTCCGCAATTCTGCTGACGGCAGCCTCTATGCCGCCGTCGTTTGAAACCGTCGCGTCGCAAAAGGAAGTGTAAAGCGGCTTGCGCTTCTTCTCAAGCTCGTAAAGCGCTTCGAGCGAGCTTGAAAGGGGGCGGTTCTCGGTGCTGAGAGCGGAAATGTCGCGCGTGATATAGTAAACCCGCCCGTTTTGCCTGAGCGCGTCGCGGTTTTCCTCCCTGATGACAGCGCCGCCGCCCGTCGCTATCACAAGACCCGACTGTCTTCCGACCTCACGTATGACCTCCGCCTCCAGGTCCCTGAAATGCGCCTCTCCGTACTTTTTGAAAATCTCTGGTATGCACATGCCGGCCCGCTCGACTATCAGGTCGTCGGTGTCGGCAAATTTTTTGCTTAGAATCTGCGCCAGCCTCTGGCCGATAGTGGTTTTGCCGCTGCCGGGCATGCCTATGAGGACTATGTTCGTAATCTCGCCTATGATTTCGCGGCAGATGCGCTCAGTTTCGCTGTCGTCAATCGGCTTTGAAAGGAAGAGCTCGGCCGCGGCCTTCGCCTGCGCAACCAGCATGGGAAGCCCGCAGGTGTGGGGGATTTTGAGCTTCCTCGCCTGCAATAGCAAAGCCGTATACAGCGGGTTGTAGATAACGTCCACGACGCCGGAGAGGGCGGGAAAACGCGAAAGGTCGACCGGCGCTTCGCCGGTGTTCGGGTACATCCCGACGGGCGTGGTGTTGACGATTATCTCAGTATCGCTCTGCTGGTAGACGTTTTCGTAATTCACCCTGCCGCCGCGCGAGACCGTGACAATTTCTCTCGCGCCAAGGTCCTCGGCGGCCGCCCTCACGGTAAGTGAAGTCCCGCCGCTTCCGAGAACGAGCACCTTCCTGCCGGCAAAGGAAATGCCCGCGGACTTAACCGCGTAGACAAAGCCGTCGTAGTCGGTGTTGTGGCCGTAGAGCGAGCCGTCGTCACGCAGTATCAGGGTGTTCACACTGCCGATGCGCCTAGCCTTGTCGCTCAGCTCGTCGCAGTGGGGGATTACCGCCTTCTTATATGGAATTGTCACATTGAGGCCCTTGAATCTACGCTCGGAGAGGAAGGAGTCCAGCTTCTCGGGCGCTATCTCGCAAAGCTCGTAGGTGTAGCCGCCGAGCTTTTCGTGTATCAGCTTCGAGTAGCTGTGCCCCAGCTTTTCGCCGATTAGGCCGTATACAGGCGACGGGGTTTTGCCAAGCTCCATATGACACCTCAAATCCTGTTTTCTCAAAAGAAAGGCTGCCTGTGCTGAAAGTTTTCCTATATCTAATCAGATTATTGGCTTTTGCTTATGAAATCTATATTATTCTCCTAGCCTCAAAGGGGGGCCTTTCAGCCTGATGGTTCCGCCGCCCCAGAGCTCAATCTCTTTTTCCGAATGCGTGATTACATAGATAGTCCGGCGCTGTTTTTGAATATAGGCGGCGAGCTTCTCCATCAGCTCCTGCTCTAGCCCCGTAAACGGCTCGTCCAGGAGCAGAAGGTCCCCGCCGAAGGCAAGGGCCCTTGCCAGGGCGACCCTTCTCTTCATGCCGCCCGAAAGCTCCGAGGGCAGGGCGTGAAGCTCGCCTCCCAGCCCGAGCTCGCTTAGAATAAGCCCCGCCCTGTCCTTTTCTCCCGGAGGCAGAACCGCCTCCACATTCTTAAGCGCGCTGAGCCAGGGCAGGAGCCTGTCTTCCTGAAACATGTATGAGATTTTATTGAAACCCACGCTTATCTCTCCGCTCTGCGGCCTTATAAGGCCCGCTATCAGGCGGAAAAGCGTCGTCTTTCCGCAGCCGGAGGGCCCCGAGAGGCATATTACGCCCTCGCCCGGAAGCTCGATTGAGAACCTGTCGAGAACCAGCTTGTCCCCAAAGGAGAGAGTTACGTCCCTTATCCTTACCATCTCTTTTTCCTCCCCTTGCCGAGGAGATGGGCAAACAGCTCCTCGAGAATGAAGCTCAGGAGAATCACGACGATGGTCCAGGCAAAGAGGGAGGGAGTCTCGAGGTAGATTTTGGAGTAATAAAGGTTCGTCCCGATGGCAAGGCGGGGCAGGGAGAGGACTTCTGCGGCAATCCCCGACTTCCAGGCAAGCCCCACGGCCGTCGCTAGCGAGGCCGCATAGGGCGAGAGGACCGAGGGGATATAGACTAGCTTTATCCTCTTTAAACTCCCAAAGCGGTAGATAAATGCCATCTCGAGCAGCTCGGGGTCGACGGCTTCAATCGCGGCGCGCAGGCTCTCCCAGACAATCGGAGTTACCATGAGCATGGCCATAAAGGCGGGGACGAGCGCGTGCCCCATCCACAGGAGAGCCAGTATTATGAACGAAGCTACGGGCGTTGCGCGCACTATGCGAATGAGCGGCGAAAACAGCGCGTCCATGAGCTCGAAGCGGGCCGTAAGCACGGCAAGAAGTGTGCCGAGCAGGGTTCCCGCCGCAAAGCCGCCGAAGATTCTAAGCAGCGAGAGCAGGGCGGCCTTCCAGAACTCCGGCCTGCCGCACAGCTCGAGCAGTGTTCCGAGAACCGAAATCGGGGAGGGCAGAATCAGCTCTTGCGAGACGTAAAGGGCGGCGGCGGACCAGAGCGCCAGCCAGAAAAGCGCCGCAAGCGCCGTCTTCAGCCAGCGCGGCAATTTATTGCTTGTAGTAGAAGCCGTCGTCGGGGAGCTTCCCTCCGATGGATGCCGGGTCGGCCTTGAATAAAACCTCATAATAGCCCTCGATGGCCTCCTTTATCTTATCTCCGCTGATGAACACAAGGTTGCTGTCAGGGATGGCGGCCTTGGCTATCTCCGCCGAACCCGCTATTTCAAACTTGGCGACCAGCTCCGCCGCCTCATCCGGGTTGTCGCGCACGTAGTTAATCGACTCTTCGTATTCCTTGAGGAAGTTTGCGATTGTTTCCCCGGACAGTTCCGAGTTCTTTCTCAGGACCATGCAGCCCATCGTAAGGACGCTGCCCTCGCTTACCTTGCCCCACTCCTCTGTGAGGTCTAGCGCTATGCTGACATCGGGGTTCTTGCTGAGCACCGTGGTCGCGGCGGGAACAGGAAGCATGCAGAGCACCACTCGTCCCGTAGCCATGAGCGTTGCAAGCTCCTCGCTGTCCTTATATTCTATCGTAAGGTCGACGCCCGGCTCAAGGCCGTTTTCGCGGAGTATGTAATTGAGCACGTATTCGGGGTTTGCGCCCTGACCGGTCGCGTAGAGGGTCTTGCCGCGCAGGTCGGCGACGGATTCAATCTGCCGGCCGTTTTGGAGTATGTAAAGCACTCCGAGGGTGTTTATCGCGAGTATCTGCACGTTCCCGTTTGTCTTGTTATAGAGGGTAACGGCGACGTTTGTCGGCAGGGCCGCCATGTCAAGCTCGCCGGAAACAAGCTGTCCCGTCAAATCGGTCGGCGCCGTCGCGGTGACGAATTTGTAGTCGTTGAGGGCCTCGCCCTTCTCGTTTTTCTCCATCAGATAGGCGCTGCCGATTCCCGTCGGTCCCTTTAGAACGCCGATATTCACCTTGGCCTTCGGAGCCGGGGGGGATGTGCTTTCCGGTGCCGGGCTGATCTCAGGGGCTGTGGAGTTTTCGGGGCCTCGGGAGCTTTGGCAGGCCGCAAGCCCAATTATAAGCAATAGAGAAATAAGCAGTGATAGGATTCTTTTCATATCTTAAGTGACCTCCTTGATTTCCAAAAGCCGAAAATTATAGTATCGCAAGCCTTCTTACTTATGGTATAATAGCCATAAGCTGAGCTTCGCGGTATATAGGCTTAATAGCTGCACCGTGCTTACGGATTTCCTATATTATGCTACTTTTTTTAAGGATTGTAAATAATCATAAAGCCAAGCATTGGCGCAAAAAGGTGATGTATTATGTCTAAATTGTTTGGAAAGAATAAGGACAACAGCAGGCTCGGAGCGCTGAGACCGGCTCTTACTCTGATTATTCTTGTGCTCATGGGCGTTTTGCTGTTTACCGGAGAGGTAAGCGTAGAGCTTCAAGACAGAGATGTTACAGTCAAGAGCTTTATGTTCAGCGAAAAGATTTCCTTAGACGACGTTGCATCCCTCGAGCTCCGGGAGAATTTCGACAAGGGCAGGCGCATCTTTGGAGTCGGCGGCATGAAAATTTCCTCCGGCAACTTCAGCAACCAGGAGTTCGGAGCATACCGCCTTTGCGTCTACAGCGATGTTGCGGCCTGTATAGTCGCCCGCAGCGGCGATAGGACTGTTGTTTTCAACCAGAAAACAGCCGAGGAAACTAGGGCCCTGTATTCCTCGCTGAAGGAAAGGCTTAACCGCTGAGAAAAGAACGGATATTTAATTTACAAATTGCCTTAAAATGCTTGCAATGCGCGGTATTCTGTGTTATAATTCCATTACTGGTAGTAGTTTGAGGAGCTAAGTGGGGTGCGCCCACTTTTTTTAATGTAAATAATTAGATTGTAAGAAAATGGAAGAGGAAAAAGCCTATGAAGAAGGTCACCGAAATAGTCGCCGAGCTTGCGCGTCCCATCGTGGAAAAGCACGGCCTTGAGCTCTGGGACGTTGAGCTTGTGAGGGAAGCTGGGCAGCTTTACCTGCGCGTATACATCGACAAGGAGGGCAACATAAGTACGGATGACTGCGAAGCGGTCAGCCGGGAGATGGACCCGCTGCTCGACGAGCTCGACCCAATTAAGGAGAGCTATATTTTTGAAGTCTGTTCTCCCGGGGTTGAGCGCGTGCTGAAACGCCCGTCCGATTTCGAGCGCTTTATGGGCCATACTGTCGTTATTCGTCTTTACAAGGCGAAAAACGGCAGAAAAGAATATGTGGGAAAACTGATTAAATACGACAACGGTGACCTGGAGATAGAAGCGGACGGAACCCCGGTCGCATTTAAAAAAGAGGAGGTCGCGCTTGTGCGCCTTCACTTTGAACTGTGATTTGCTTTTCCGCTACCGCTGGTTTTGGATTCCTTTAAATCTTTAAATATTGATTTAGATTAAATACCAGAGAGAAGTAACTATAATAACAGGCACGCCGCCGGCCGTTACAAGCGGCAACCGCCGCCCTGCCGTTCAAGCGGGTAGCGCAGGGGCTGACCCGGGCAGCCGCGTGCGGAGCAAATGGAGGTTTACAATGAACGCTGAGTTTTTTGATGCGATAGAGGATCTTGAAAGGGAAAAAGGCATTCCCAAGGAATATATGCTGGAACGCATACATCAGGCCCTGCTCGCGGCTTTCCGCAAGGATAATCCCGAGGCGGCCGACCGCGTGGTTATCGACATAGACGAGGACGAAAAGAAAATAGAGATGTATGTGCTAAAGACCGTCGTCGAGGAGGTCAAGAATCCTGCCGTCGAGCTGACGCTCGAGCAGGCGAGAAAGAAGACGAACAGCAAGAATATCAATATCGGCGACACCGTCCGCGAGGACGTCGAGACGAAGAAGTTCGGCCGCATCGCCGCCCAGGCCGCAAAGCAGGTCATCATTCAGGGCATCCGCGAGGCCGAGCGCGGCATTATTTACGAGCAGTTTACTTCCAAGGAGCACGAGATACTCACCGGAGTCGTCTCGAGGATAGACCCCAAGACCGGCAGCGTCTATATCAAGATACAGAGCAGCTCCGAATTTACCGAGGCCGTGCTGCTCCCGAGCGAGCGGGTCAAGACCGAGGTCCTCAGGGAAGGCGAGCACATCAAGGTCTACGTCGTGGAGGTCAGAAAGTCCTCGCGCGGACCGCAGGTAATCATATCAAGGACGCACCCAGGCCTTGTCAAGCGCCTGTTTGAGCTCGAAGTGCCCGAGATATTTGACGGCACGGTGGAGATAAAGAGCATAGCGCGCGAGGCGGGGAGCAGGACCAAGATAGCGGTGTGGTCGAACGACAGCGAGGTCGACCCAATCGGCGCCTGCGTCGGCCCGCGCGGCAGCAGGGTGGCCGCCATCGTCGAGGAGCTCAAAGGCGAGAAAATCGACATCGTAAAATACAGCGAAAATCCCGAGGAGTATGTGGCGGCTGCGCTCGCTCCGGCAGAGGTCTACAGCGTTTCGATGCTAGAGGACGGCAAGAGCTGCCGCGTGATAGTAGCAGACAACCAGCTTTCGCTCGCCATAGGCAAGGAGGGGCAGAACGCCCGCCTCGCCGCGAGGCTTACAGGGTATAAAATTGACATCCGTCCGGCGTCGGAGTTCATGGACGAAACGAGGATTAAACTGTCTTAATCGGAGGATTGTAAGTGCAGAAGCAGAAGAAGATACCTATGCGCCAGTGTACGGGCTGCCGTACTATGAAGCCAAAGCGAGAGCTTATTCGTGTCGTGAGATCGCCCGAGGGCGAGATTTCCCTCGATTTCAAAGGGAAAAAGCCGGGGCGCGGGGCCTATCTGTGCAGAAGCAAGGAATGCCTCGCCAAGGCGAAGAAATCCAAGGCATTGGAGCGTTCTCTCGAAACGGAGATTCCCGCCGAGGTGTACGCTCAGCTTGCCGAGCAGATGGAGGCGGGCGATGAATAGGGCGCTTAGTTTTTTGGGGCTCGCCAGAAAGGCGGGAGCCCTTGAAATCGGCGAGGAATCGACCGGTATAGCGGCGCGGTCGGGAAAGGCCGTTGTACTGCTATCTGCAAGCGATGCTTCCGAAAACACTTTAAGAAGAATATATAATTTCGCCGCGGACTACGGTTTGCCGCATCTAGCGCTTCCGTTTACAAAGGACGAGCTTGGAAGGGCACTCGGTGCAGGTTCCTGCGCGGCGCTCGCGCTTATGAACGCGGGCCTTGCCGCAAACTTCACGGAAAAGCTCGAGGCCGAGTTTCCGGGCCGCTTTACACAGACTCTTGAGCTGCTTAGGCTGAAGGCTGAGAGAGAGCTTAGAGAGCAGGAGAGAAAAGAAGCACGGGCGCGCGAGCGCAGTGCAGTGAAAGGCAAATTGGCTTCTTCAAAGCGAAAAGGGAGGAAAATGAATGGCTAGTTTTATTAAATACAGGGTTCACGAGGTCGCGAAGGACTTTGGACTTAGCTCCAAGGATATTTCGGAGATATTGAAGAAATATGCCACCGCGCCCAAGAACCATATGCAGGTGCTTGAAGAGGCTGAGCTCAACATAATTTTCGAATACCTCACAAGGCACAACCAGATAGAGAGCCTTGAGGAGGTTTTTGCCGACGCGAAAAAGCCGCAGCCTAAGGAAGAGCCTGCCGCTCCCGCAGCGGCGGAGGAAAAGAGCGCGCAGCCCGAGAAGCCGGCCGAGAAGCACGAGACCGCAAAGAAGGCTCCCGCGGCTGCAAAGGAAGCCGCGAAAGAGAAGGAAGCCGAGCCCGCGCCCAGGCAGGAGCGTGAGCAGGTCGTCAGCAAGGCCGTCCCGCAGAGAAGGGTCATCGACACGCGCGGGGTTACGGTCAACCTCGACAAATACGACGAGCGCCTCGATACGCTTGTGCCAGAGCACGTTGCGAACATGAGGTACGGCAAGGAGAAGTTCACGCGCAAGAGCCAGGGCAAGCAGCAGAGCATGTCGGCGAGCGCGAAGAAGCGCCAGGAGGAGCGCGATAAGCTCACGAAGCTGCAGCTTGAGATGGCGAAGAAGCAGCAGCTTAAGGTGCTGATACCCGACCAGATTTCCGTAGGAGAGCTTGCCTCCCGTATGAAGAAGTCGGGCGCCGAGGTTGTAAAGCAGCTCATTAAGCTCGGAGTCATGGCATCTCTGCCCGACATAATCGACTATGATACGGCGGCGCTCGTCGCGATGGAGTTCGGCTGCAAGGTTGAGCGCGAGGTCGTAGTCACAATTGAGGAAAAGCTGATAGACGACCACGTGGACGACGAGAAGGACCTCGTGCCGCGCGCCCCGGTCGTCGTGGTCATGGGCCATGTCGACCACGGCAAGACCTCGCTGCTTGACAGGATACGCCGCACGAACGTTGCGGAAGGCGAGGCCGGCGGAATAACCCAGCATATCGGCGCATACAGGGTTGAGATTAACGGCAAGCCGATTACCTTCCTCGACACACCGGGCCACGAGGCCTTCACCGCGATGCGCGCGCGTGGAGCCATGGTTACGGATATCGCGGTTCTGGTTATAGCGGCCGACGACGGCATAAAGCCCCAGACGGTCGAGTCAATAAACCACGCCAAGGCCGCGAATCTCTCGATTATCGTCGCAATCAACAAGATGGACAAACCGGGCGTCAACCCCGACAGGATTAAGCAGCAGCTCACGGAGCACGGCCTTGTCCCCGAGGAATGGGGCGGCGACACCATAATCTGCCCGGTCTCAGCGAAGACGGGCATGGGCATAGACAACCTGCTTGAGATGATTGTCCTGACCGCCGAGATGAGGGAGCTTAAGGCCAACCCCAACCGCCAGGCGAAGGGTACGGTCATAGAGGCAAGGCTCGACAAGGGCAGGGGCCCCGTCGCCACCGTCCTTGTCCAGAACGGCACCTTAAAGCAGGGCGACATAATAATAGCCGGCACCGCTGTCGGCCGCGTCCGCGTCATGACGAACGACAGGGGCGAGAAGGTCAAGGAGGCCGGCCCCTCGGTGCCCGTCGAAATCATGGGGCTCAACGAGGTGCCCAAGGCGGGCGATACATTCAACGCGGTTAACGACGAGCGCATGGCGAAGGAGCTTGCCGAGCAGCGCAGGGCCAGCGCCAAGGAGACCGGCACGGAAACCAAGAAGGTCTCGCTCGACGATTTGTTCGCCCAGATTCAGCAGGGCGAACTCAAGGAGCTGAACATAATTGTCAAGGCGGACGTACAGGGCTCCGCCGAGGCTATAAAGAGCTCGCTCGAGAAGCTCTCGAACGAGGAGGTGCGCGTAAAGGTAATCCACAGCGGCGTCGGCGCTATAAGCGAGTCGGACGTGATGCTCGCCTCGACCGCGAACGCCATAGTCGTGGGCTTCAACGTGCGCCCCGACGCCGCCGCGACGGCGAGCGCTTCAAGGCTCAATGTCGACATACGCCTCTACCGCGTAATCTACGAGTGCATTGACGAGATTGAGGCCGCGATTAAGGGCATGCTTGCTCCGGTATACAAGGAAGCAGTCATCGGACATGTCGAAGCAAGACAGATATACAAAGTCTCGAAAGTCGGCACTGTCGTCGGCGGCTATGTGCTTGACGGTAAGATAACGCGAAACTCCCAGGTTCGCGTCATCAGGGACGGCATCGTCATACACGAGGGCAACCTCGGCTCCCTGAAACGCTTCAAGGACGACGTGAAGGAAGTCGCCGCCGGCTACGAATGCGGCTTGTCGGTCGAGAAGTTCAACGACATCAAGGAAGGCGACATTATAGAAGTCTTCGTAATGGAGCAGGTAAAACAGTAAGATAAATTCGGAGGTCTGCATGAAAGCAAGGGTTCTGGTCGCGGCTATATTGATTCCGATACTGCTGGCGCTCGCGCTTCTGGCGCCCGTGTGGCTGCTTGCGGCGGTCATGGCCCTGGTTTCGGGCCTCATCGCTTTTGAATATCTGCGGGGGGCGGGGCTTACCGTGCATAAACGCTGCACGGCATATGCGGTAATCTTCGCCGCCGGAATACCTGCCTGGACCTATTTCGGCTCCGATACGAGGATACTGTACGCTTCGCTCATAGTGCTGACCTTCCTTGTCTTTTACGAGGCCATTATCGCATACAGGGGGGAGAGCGGCGCTGCGTTCAGAGTATTGGCGACCCTTTTCGCCGCGGTCTTTGTCCCCCTTCTCTTTGTGTCAGTACTGCGGATAAGACTCATGCCGAACGGGGTGTATCTTGTACTGATACCTTTCGTCGCGGCATACTGCAGCGATACGGGGGCTTTCTTTACGGGCAGGGCGCTCGGAAAGAAAAAGCTTATCCCCTATGTCAGCCCGAATAAGACGGTTGCCGGCGCCTGGGGTGGACTTCTGGGCGCCGTTTTGGGTATGCTTATATACGGACTAATTGTAAGGTTCGCCTGCCTGATGCCGGTGAGCTTCCCCCTGCTCGCCGTTTACGGACTTGTCGGGGGAGCGGCGGGACAGCTGGGCGACCTTGCCTTCTCGCTGATGAAGCGCGAGTTTAAAATAAAGGACTACGGAAATCTCCTGCCGGGCCACGGCGGCATGCTGGACAGGGTGGACAGCGTGATATTCACAGCTCCGCTCATCTACTGCCTCATCCTGTGGCTGCCCGCCGTCGGGGTCTAGGCTACATAAGCGCATTTTTATAGGCAAAGCCTCCGCGCAGAGGGATAACAGCGAGAAGAGCTTAATAAACTAATCCTGTGCGGAGGGCATGGAGGTAATATGTCAAAGCTTGTATCCGTTCTCGGCTCGACGGGCTCGATAGGCAGGCAGAGCCTGCATATAATAAGGCACCTGGGGCTGAAAGTCTCCTCGCTTGCCGCAAACCGCAGCACAAAGCTCCTCGAGGAGCAGGCGCGTGAGTTTAGGCCCTCGCTTGTCGCCGTGTTCGACGATAAGGCCGCGGCGGACCTTAAAATCAGGCTCGGCGACACTTCCGTGCGCGTCCTTTCGGGCATGGAGGGCGTCGTGGAGGCGGCGTCGGACTTGTCCGACACGGTGATAACCGCGATATCGGGCGCCGCGGGCCTGCTGCCTACAATGGCCGCCATTGAGAGGGGCAAGAGGATTGCCCTTGCAAACAAGGAGACGCTGGTCTGCGCCGGCGAGATTGTCATGGCGGCGGCCAGAAGGCACGGCGCCGAGATAGTGCCGGTGGACAGCGAGCACTCGGCGATTTTCCAGTGCCTTGAGGGGCAAAAGGACAAAAACTTTTCCAAAATCATACTTACCGCTTCGGGCGGCCCCTTCCGAGGGAAGAGCCGGGAGGAACTGATAAACGTCAAAAAAGAGGACGCGCTGAAGCACCCGAACTGGAGCATGGGGCCGAAGATAACGATTGACTCGGCCACGCTCATGAACAAGGGGCTTGAATTTATCGAGGCCATGCATCTTTTCGGGGCCTTACCGGATAATATAACTGTGCTAATACACCCGCAGAGCATAGTCCACTCCATGGTTGAGTTTGCGGACGGCTCCGTTCTCGCGCAGTGCGGGGTTCCGGATATGAAGATTCCGATTCAGTACGCCCTGACCTACCCGGAGCGAAGGCCCTCGATAGTCCCGGCGCCCGATTTTACGAAAACCCCGCTCAGCTTTTTCGAGCCGGACCTTGAGACCTTCCCATGCCTTAAAATCGCGATGGAAGCAGCAAGGGCAGGGGGGACCGCGCCCGCAGTAATGAATGCGGCGAACGAAGAGGCGGTCTGGCTCTTCCTTGAGGATAAAATCTCTTTTTACGGGATTTACGAGGCCGTTGTTTCGGCGCTTGGCAAAATAGGAAACAAGGCAAACCCGACGCTCGAGGAGATACTCGAGGCGGACAGACAGGCCAGGGAGCTTGTCAGAAAGGCATAAGATGTATATAGCAATAGCTATTATCGTTTTCGGCTTGCTTATAACCGTGCACGAGCTGGGGCATTTTCTCGCCGCCAAGTCGCTCGGCGTTAAAGTCAACGAATTTGCAATCGGCATGGGCCCTGCGATTATTAAAAAGCAGGGCCGGGAGACCCTTTACTCGCTTCGAGCCCTTCCGATAGGCGGTTTCTGCTCGATGGAAGGAGAGGACGAGGAGTCTAACGACCCGCGCTCCTTCGCAAACAAGCCGCTCTGGAGAAGGTTTGTTATTTTAATTGCCGGCTCCTTTATGAATTTCCTCGCCGGCTTTTTGATACTCGCCGCACTGTTTTCAGGCTACGGGGCTATCACGACGACGACGCTGGCGGGCTTTATGGAGGGCTTTCCGAATACCGAAACGGGGCTTAGAGAGGGCGACACCTTCTACTCTATTGACGGCGAGCGCATATACCTGTCAAACGACTTATCGACCTTCCTCTCCAGGGGGAACGGCAAGACCGCGGATATTGTGGTAATACGCGACGGGAAGAAGGTCTTCCTGAACGATTTTCCCATTTCGCTCCGCGAGTATGAGATAAACGGGCAGAAAGTTCTCCGCTACGGGATATATCTGAAGGCGGAGAGGGCGACGCTCGGCCTTAAGCTCCGCCATACCTGGTATACTTCCATTTCCTTTGTGCGCATGGTGCGCCTCGGCCTGAGCGACCTTATAACCGGAAACGTAGGGGTGAGGGAGCTCTCCGGGCCGATAGGCATAGTCGGAATAATAAACGAGGTAGGCAGCGCCGCCGAGACTAAGTCGGCGGCCTTTGCGAACATCGCCTACATCTGCGCCTTCATAGCGATTAACCTTGCCGTGATGAACATGCTGCCCATTCCGGCGCTCGACGGAGGGCGAATATTCTTCATGCTGGTCACCTTCGTTGCGGAGAAGATACTGAGAAAGAGAATAAACCCGAAATACGAAAACTACATCCATCTGGCGGGCTTCGTGCTGCTGATGGGCCTCATGGTCTTCGTATTCTTCAACGACATCCTGAAGCTGGTAGGACGATGAGAAAAAAGACTCGGAAAATCAAAGTGGGTTCCGTTTTCATCGGCGGCGGCGAGCCAATCAGCGTCCAGTCGATGACGACGACGAGGACCGAAAACATAGAAGAGACGGTGTCGCAAATCGAGCGGCTCAAGGCCGCCGGCTGCGATATCGTGCGCCTTGCCGTCCCCAATATGGAGGCGGCAAACGCCTTTTACGAAATAAAAAAACGCACCGGCATGCCTCTTGTCGCCGATATTCACTTCGACTACAGGCTTGCAGTCCGCGCCGCAGAGCGAGGGGCCGACAAAATACGCATAAATCCCGGCAACATCGGCGGAGAGGACAGGCTGCGGGCCATCGTGGATGCCTGCCGCGAGCGCTCAATCCCGATAAGGGTAGGCGTGAACGGAGGCAGCCTAGAAAAACGGCTGCTCGACAAGTACGGGGGGCTTAAGCCCGAGGCGATGGTCGAGAGCGCGCTCGGCCAGATAGACAAGCTTGAAAAGCTCGGCTTCGGCGACATCTGCGTCTCGCTGAAGGCTTCCTCCGTGCCGCTCACGGTCGCGGCCTACAGGCTGTTGTCCGAAAAGGTGGACTACCCCCTTCACATAGGGGTGACCGAGGCCGGCACCGAGTATATGGGGATAATAAAGTCCGCCTGCGGCATAGGGGCCCTGCTGCTCGAGGGGATAGGCGACACCATACGCGTCTCACTCACCGCCGAGCCGGAGGCCGAGGTCAGGGCCGGCATAGCGATATTAAAGGCGCTGGGGCTAAGGCGCGGCGGCGTGCAGATTATCTCCTGCCCCACCTGCGGGAGGACGGAGATTGACCTTATCTCTCTCGCCGGAGAGGTGGAGAGCCGCCTTGGGAGCTTACCGCGCGACATAACCGTCGCGGTGATGGGCTGCGTCGTAAACGGCCCGGGCGAGGCCTCGCACGCCGATTACGGGATAGCCGGCGGCAGGGACAAGGGTGCTATCTTCAGGCGCGGAGAAATCGTAAAGACAGTGCCCGCGGACAGGCTCGCGGACGAGCTTTGTAAGCTCATAGAGAAAGATAATTAGGGGTAGGCTGTTACATGGGAGAAGCAAAACCGATTCCATTTTACGATATATTCTCTTGCTGCAAGGGCGACGAAGCTATCTTCGGCGCTCTTAATAATGCGCTCGTGCTCAGCGCGACGGTTGACAAAAAGAAGCGCGAGATGCAGCTCGAGGTGCAGTTCAGCGAGCCGGTTCCTCCGCTCCTCATCGGACTGATGGAGAACGAGATAAAGGAGGAGTTCGGCCTAAACGGCATCGAAATCAAGATAAGCTACCCGCAGCCGGCGAAAAAGGCCGAGAAGGGCGGGAAGAAGGCCAAGAAGCACGGCGAGCTGATTATGGGCCCGCCGATAAAGGGCAAGATTTCGCCCATGAGCGAGTTTTCCGAGGCCTCGGGCAAAATCACGGTCCGGGGCGAGGTCTTCGCGGTCGACTCAAAGGAGCTTCCAAAGCAGAACGCCTGGTCGCTCTCCTTCTACATGACCGACTACACAGGCTCCGTGCACGTCACCCGCTTTATGCGCGAGGAGAACGCAAAGGAGATTTGCGAGCGCATATACGTCGACGATAAAAAGCCGAAGCTCTGGCTGACGGTGCAGGGCTACGCGCGCTATAACCGCTACGAAAACGACGTCGTGCTAGAGCCGACCAGCATAGAGATTGCCGAAGCGCCGAAGCGCGAGGACAAGGCTCCCGAAAAGCGGGTCGAACTGCACCTGCACACGACTTATTCTACTCTCGACGCGCTGACCAACATCTCCGAGGCCGTGCGCCAGGCGGCCGAGTGGGGCCATAAGGCGATAGCGGTAACCGACCACGGTGTTGTGCAGGCCTTCCCCGAGGCCTGGAAGGCGGGAAAGGCAGCCGGCGTCAAAATCCTCTTCGGGACCGAGGCCTACTACATAAACGACGTCGACGACCGCGTCGTCGTGCACGGCGACTCGGACAGGCTGCTCACGGACGAGTTCGTCGCCTTCGACATAGAGACTACGGGGCTTGACTCCGAGCGCGACAGCATTATCGAAATAGGCGCGGTGCGCTGCAAAAACGGCGAAATTGGAGAGCGCTTCCACACCTTTGTAAACCCGGAGAGGCATATCCCGGGCCACATCACGCAGCTTACCGGCATCAGCGACGAGGACGTGAGAAGCGCGCCGGGGCTCAGAGAGGCGCTCGAGCGCTTCGTTGAATTTGCAGGGGACGCACCGCTCTGCGCACACAACGCGGATTTCGATACGAGCTTCATACTGAAGGGCTGCGAGCGTTTGGGTATTAAATACGAGCCTGTTTTTCTCGATACGCTCGTAATGTCCCAGAACCTCCTGCCGGAGCTTAAAAAGTATAAGCTGGATACGGTGGCAGAATATCTGGGCCTGCCCGAGTTTGCCCATCACCGTGCGGTGGACGACGCCGTTACCGTGGCCTATATTCTGGGCAAGCTGTTCCCGAGGCTTATCGAAGACGGAATAGAGAGGCTAAATCAGATAAACCCCTATATGCAGGGGCTAAGGCGGGAAAACCTGCACTCGAAGCACCCCCGCCATATGATAATTCTTGCCAGGAACAAAGCGGGGCTTAAAAACCTCTACAAGCTCATATCTCTCAGCCATCTTAAATACTTCAGGAAAAACCCCATCATACCGAAAAGCGTGCTCATGGAGCACAGGGAAGGGCTGATTATCGGCTCGGCCTGCGAGGCCGGCGAGATTTTCAACGCCCTGACCTCGAAAAAGAGCTGGACGGAGATTAAAAGGCTGGCTCAGTTCTACGACTACCTTGAGATTCAGCCGCTCTGCAACAACAAGTTCATGCTCCTTGACGGCACAGCCTCGGATACGGAGGAGCTGCGCGATTTCAACAGGAAGATTGTGCAGCTCGCCAAGGAGCTCGGAAAGCCCTTCGTCGCCACGAGCGACGCCCATTTCCTGCACCCCGAGCATGAGATATACAGGAGAATACTGCTCGCAGCAAAGGGCTACCCCGACGCCGACAGGGAGCTTCCGCTGTACTTAAAGACTACGGACGAGATGCTCGAGGAGTTTTCCTATCTCGGCGAAACAGATGCCTACGACGCCGTCGTACGCTATCCCAACATGATTGCCGATATGTGCGAGGATATCGAGCTTCTGCCGAAGAAGCTCTTTACCCCCGTCATTGAAAACTCCGCCGAGGACTTGAAGGAGCTCGTGTACGGCAGGATGCGCGAGCTCTACGGCGAAAACCCGCCGGAGGTAGTCACAAAGCGCGTCGAGGCCGAGCTGAACGACATACTTGCAAGGAAGTACGACGTCATATATATGAGCGCGCAGAAGCTCGTCGCCAAATCGCTTGAGGCCGGCTACCTCGTCGGCTCGCGAGGCAGCGTCGGCTCTTCCATCGTCGCCTTCCTCTCCGGCATAACCGAGGTTAACTCCCTGCCTGCGCACTACCGCTGCCCGAAATGCCGCCACTCGGATTTCGAGTCGGGCAAAGGCTACGGCTGCGGCGCCGACATGCCGGACAAAAACTGCCCCGTCTGCGGGACTCCGTACGAGAAGGACGGCTTCGACATACCCTTCGAGACCTTCCTCGGCTTCGGCGGGGCAAAGGTGCCGGACATAGACCTGAACTTCTCGGGCGAATACCAGGCAAGGGCGCACAAGTACACGGAGGAGCTTTTCGGATCCGACCATGTGTTCAGGGCGGGCACGATAGGCACTCTTGCGAGCAAGACCGCCTACGGTTACGTAAAGAAGTATCTGGAGGAGCGCTCGCTCACCGTCACGAAGGCCGAGGAAAACCGCCTTACCTTAGGATGCGTCGGAGTTAAGCGCACGACCGGACAGCACCCCGGCGGGCTTGTGATAATACCGCAGGACATGGACGTCACAGATTTCTGCCCGGTCCAGCGCCCGGCTGACGCCGAGGACAGCGATATAATCACAACGCACTTTGAATACCACGCCATGGAGGACAACCTCCTCAAGCTCGACGAGCTCGGGCACGATGACCCGACCATGATAAAGATGCTTGAGGACTTAACCGGCGTGAACGCAAGAAAGATTCGGCTCGACGACCCGGATACAATGCTGATATTCAGGTCTCCCAAGCCGCTCGGCCTGCCGGAGGACGACCCGATTATCGGCAAAACCGGCACCATAGGAATACCTGAGTTCGGCACGAGCTTTACAAGGCAGATGCTTGCGGACGTCCAGCCCGAGCGCTTTGACACGCTCATCAGGCTCTCCGGCTTCTCGCACGGGACGGACGTCTGGCTTGGGAACGCGAAGGACCTGATTCTAAGCGGCACAGCGACGATCGACGAGACTATAGGCTGCCGCGACGACATTATGCTCTACCTTGTGTCCAAGGGCATGGACGAGATGAAAGCCTTTAAGATAATGGAGTCGGTGCGAAAGGGCAAGGGCCTGACCGAGGAGTGGGAGCAGGAGATGCGGAGCCTCGGCGTTCCGGAGTGGTACATAGAATCCTGCAACAAGATAAAGTACCTCTTCCCGAAGGCCCACGCCGTCGCCTACGTCATGATGGCCTTCCGCATAGCCTGGTTCAAGGTGCACAGGCCGCTTGCCTACTACAGCGCGCATTTCTACCGCAGGCGCGACTCCTTCGATGCGGAAATGATGACAAGGGGCATTGAGACTGTGCGGCAGCACATAATGCAGATAAACTCAAACCCCAGCCCGACGGCCAAGGAGCAGGAGCTTCTCACGACGCTTGAGTCGGTCTACGAGTTCTACATGCGCGGCTTCGAGTTTCTGCCGATAGACATTAGAAAGTCCGACGCGACGAAGTTTTTGATTGAGGGCAACGCCCTGCGCCCGCCCTTCGTCGCGATAAGCGGCCTCGGCGAAGCCGCGGCCCAGGACCTCTACGCCTGCCGCGATATGGATTTCGTGTCGATTGAGGAGCTTGCAAACGCCTGCCGCAAAGTGTCGAGGACTCATATAGAGCAGCTTAGGAACCTCGGCGCTCTGGGCGACCTGCCCGAAACCAGCCAGCTTTCTCTGTTTTAAACGCAGAATCGGCAGCCAACGCTGCCGATTTTTTGCTTCTTTGAGTTTGCTCATGCCGTCCCGTAAAAAATTTGTTTTGCAAATCGTTAAGGAGCTATATTTTGCTCTTGGCAAAATTATCAAAATATGGTACAATATCAGAACAATTGCTCTTAATAAGCGGCTCGAAAGATAAAAAAGTTACCGGTTTACCGGATAATTAATCCGCGCGCAAGCGGGCGGGAGCAGGAAGGTAGTGGTTAGGCTTGAAGGCTGAGGGCTTGGGACTGAATTTAAAAAGAGCCGCCTTTCCCGCCGTTTTGACGGGCGTTTCCTTTATTGCCTTCCTCATAATATACTGGATTATAACGCAGGAGTTTGTGGAGCCATATTATTACGAGGGGCTCCTGCTTGCAATACCCTTTGTCGTATTCGGAATCATCACCTACATGACGGCAAAGGGGAGAATAAGCAAATCGAAATCCGAAATACTTACAAGCGGCCTTGCGACCGCATTTGGCATATTAACCGCGTTTTTACTTATACTTATTGTTTTCCACTCCATCGCGACTACGACTACGGATGTCTCGCGGTATAAGGTAGCCCTGGACCATATGGAAGATTTAACTCGGGGCTTTCCCCGCGATGTGCCCGACAATGCGGAGGAGGTCTCTTTCAGCTATCACCCGGCTCTGGGGCAGGGCGGGGAAGAGCTTATTCTGAGGTTTAAAACCGATAAGGAGACCATTTTGTCCTATAAGAATATTTATTCCCGTCTCGCCGTCTGGCACGGCTCTCCAAACGACGGAGAGAGGACCAGGCACGGCCTGTTTGACGGGAGGCTGCATGTTTTTAACGGCGATTATAATGAACCGCCGGACGACCTTGAAATATACGTCCTCTACAGCAGGCCGTACCTGCCGGAGAGCTGGAACCACGGCGAGCTGAGCATGGTGTTAATCAGCGAGGAAAACCTGAAAGTCGTGTTCTATGCCGGGGACTGGTGAGAGGAGGGCCCTAAACCCGGCTATTAAGACAAAACTCAGAGTGTCGGGTGCACGGGTTTGAATGCTGCGGCCGCTTAGACGGATGAGCTTTTAGAGGGATTATACCGGGTATAAGCCCTCTTATTTATAAGCTGCGGTGCGAAAAAAGTCGAAAAAAGTTGGGGCACTGGAAGCGCCGATAATTATCATGTTATTTATTGACTTCCTTGCGCTTTGTGCTGATTTATTAGAAGGTCGGGATTTTGCACTATTTGCAGAAATTGAGTAACCGTATTGGCGTTTACCAAGTCTATGGTATAAAGGAGTAGATGCGCTTGAAAGGTATACGAAGGAAGATAATGCTCAACACAACCATCGTCACGCTGATATTGGCGCTTGCCACTTCGGCGGTCCTGTTTATTTCCTCCGGGAAGCTGGTCGGGGGCACTCTTACGGAGACCCTGGGGCCCTTTGTCCAGATTGCATCCAAAACGGTGGAGAGCAATCTGCACCTGCTGGCCGACCGAATCCTTCTGCTCTCCGAGGACGTGCAGCTTGTCGCCGCCGACACGACGAGGGCGCAGATGAAGGAGAAGCTCGACTATATGGCTTCGGGCATCGAGTTTGTTTGGCTCTCCGTTTATACCCCGGACGGTAAGCTGTACACAGGCTACGGCGACGGCCCGTCGGACATCTCCGGGGAGCAGCTCTACCAGATGATGCGCGAGACCAACAACCTCGTGATAGCCGACACCGCCGTTACGGATAAAGGCCTTGAAATCGCCGTTGGCGCACCGGTCATGGTAAATCAGGAAGTGGCCTACTATCTGGTGGGCAGCTACCGCTACGACCTGCTCAACGACGTTCTCAGCACCATCCACATCGGGCACAGCGGCTACGCGCTCGTGGTGGGCCCCGACGGCAGGATACTTGCCCATCAGGACCAGGCGGTGGTGAAGGCAAGGCAGACGGCGGCCTCGCTGTTTGAAGGGAACAACGAGCTGCTTGCATTGCTGTCGCGGGCGCAGTCGGGCGAGATTGGCGCCGCCGCCGTCAGCATAGACGGAAAGGATACATATGTCGCCTACTCCCCGATTCGCGGCGTGAACTGGTCGATTGCGATACTCGTGCCGTCCTCGGATTTTATGGGGATAGCGAACCTGGCGGTGCTGACGAACGCCGTCATTGTAGTGATACTGCTCGCCCTTGCGCTTTTGATTACTGCAAGGTTTTCGGGGAAGATTTCAAAGTCACTTGGTCTTGTCACAGACCGCATACAGGGGCTTGCCAAGGGCGACCTCACAAGTCCCGTCGAGGTTCTGCATACCGGGGACGAGGCCCAGGCGCTCTCAGCCTCGCTCAGCGAGACGATTACGGCGGTGAACGGTTACGTGATGAAGCTGAAAGAGGCGCTCTCCGAGCTGTCGAAAGGCAATCTGGACATCTCGGTCGAGGGCGATTTTGCCGGCGACTTTGTGATAATGAAGGAGTCCTTGTCCCGCATCATTGACTTTTTAAACGAGATAATGGAAGGGCTCCAGCAGTCGGCAAGCACCCTGAATGATTCCGCGAGGGAGATGGAGACCAGCGCCCAGACGCTTCACAGCTCCGCCGAGAACCAGTCGGAGTCCGTGGCGCGGCTTATGGAGCAGACGCAGATTATCTCGGGCGACGTCGGAGAGGTGGACAAGAACGCCAAGGCCGCCTATAATCTGATGGACGAGACAATGGCGAAGCTCTCGCAGGGCAGCCAGCAGATGCGAAGCATGCTTGAGGTCATGGAGAAAATCCGCGAAAACGCCGACGAGATTAACAAGATTACAAAGTTTATGGAGGACATCGCGCTCCAGACGCATATCCTCGCAATCAACGCAAGCGTTGAGGCCTCGCACGCAGGCGCCGCCGGAAGGGGCTTTGCGGTCGTGGCGGGTCAGGTGAAGGAGCTTGCCCAGATGAGCGCCCAGTCGGCCAAGCGCACCGCTGAAATGATTGAAAACAGCCACAAGGCTATCGCAGAGGGAATGGGTTCCGCCCGGAAGATGGCCGGCGCGATGCAGGAGCTTGAGGAGATAGCGAGAAAGGTCGTCGGCATCACCGACGAGCTTGCGCTGTCGGTCAACAGGGAGAAGGAGGCCCTCGAAAGCGTCACCGACGGCATATCCGAGATATCGAGGCTCGCGGAGCAGAATCTCAAGTTCAGCGAGTCTGTGGCCTCCATAAGCAGCGAGCTTAAATCGCAGGCCTCGGAGCTCCAGAAGGTATCAGGCCGCTTTACCCTGCGCAGGCAGCGAAGGGCCGGCGCTGGAACTTCGGGCAGAAACATTCCGCGGTGAGCCGGAGAGGGGAGAGGATGGACATGATGAAAAAGAAACTGATGCTTCTAATCTGCGCTCTCGCTTTGCTGCTGGTTCTGGGAGGCTGCAACTCCAATCAGCAGGAGCTGAAGGACGGCTATTACTCGGCTGAAATGAAAAACTACAGAAACGGCTGGAAGGAATTTGTGACGATACGCGTCAGCGAGGGCGAAATCGTATCGGTCGAGTACAATGCAAAGAACGCCTCGGGATTTATCAAATCCTGGGACATGAGATACATGCGCAACATGAGCGCCCGCACCGGCACCTACCCCAACCGCTACACCCGCAGCTACGCCGCCTTCTTTTTAGAGGCCCAGACGCCTGATTTTGCCGATACGGTCACCGGCGCTTCTATTTCAAATAAAAGCTTCAGAGCCATGTGCGAGGCTCTGCTGGAGAAGGCGAGGGCAGGCGACACCACGCTTGCGATAGTGGACGTGGAATAATGTGATAGACACGGGACAACGCCATAAACAAGGATAGGCCCCGGCGTTTTACGCGCCGGGGCCTTTGCTTGGCGAGGTAAATAATTATTTGGAGAAATTTATTTCCTCGTTATGGTGATAAAATTGCAGGCATTATAGGTCGACTTTCGGGCATCCCTATACGAACGGCTTGAGGGCTGCAGCAAAAAATTAACTCGAAGCAGGGAATCAGACGTCGCCGGCAAGGTTTTAGGGGCAGCTCATTTCTTGGAACCGCAAATGCCGCAAGCGCATTTCGTGCAATTATTTGTCCGGAAGTTCTTTCAGCATACGGATTGTCCTGTAAATTTCGCCGCAGGCGGGACACTTCCAGTCGCAATCGCTCTTTTTCGCTTTTTTATGAAGATACGTTAATTCCGCGCCTTTGCATTTCGGACACACGGTCGGCTGCGAGGACCACAGCCTTTTCAATAGTTTGACTTCCTCGTCACGGCTGTTTGTGTACATGTTTTTCTCCCAACTTATCTCTCAGACTCCGTATCTGCCTTGCCCGATTTAACAGTTTTGCAGGCCGGGAAAGGACATTTTCAATTATGCGCGAAAAACAGGTCTTTTGCCTGACCTTGGCCGGCAGAGGCTTCTTCGGGAGCCCTTTAGTTTTTCAGGAACTGCTCTCCAAGCCGTTATCCGTGACTCAGCGGTCGAAGCTGAGGGGGTTGGACTGCTGTACTTTCAGGATATATTCCACCACCATGTTTGAAAAAAGCAGCCTCTGCTGCAGATCCGGGTTGTCCAGGCTTTCCCCGAGCAAATCCTCTATCTTCTGTATTTTGTACAAGAGGGTGTTTCGGTGCAGGTTCAGCATCGCCGCGGTCAAAGTGCAGTTTCGGTTGTTTTTTAAATAGCAAACCGCAACCTCGCGCATATTCGTGTTGTTCACAAGGTCGTAGCGCAGGAGCCAGATTATGCCCGGATGACATAGGTGAATGAGATTGTCGTCGTTAAAGCAGGCTTTGCGGTTTTCCTCGCATATCTGGATTATGTGGTACATGCTGTAATCCTCGTACCTGAAAATCCTGTTTCCTTTTTCCGTGCAGAATATCTTTCCGAAACGTATTCCTGCCACTGCCTGCCTGTAAATATCGGCCAGCCAGAGCAGGAAGCGCGAGCGGTTTGCTATGCAGGCATAGGCCTTATAACCCTCCAGCAGCCTGTTGAAAGCCTCCCTGTCATACTCAAGCGGCTCGCTATCTTTAGAGCGGAAAACGAGCATAACTATGTTGTTCTGGTATGTCGTAAGCAGGCAGCCGGGGAAAAGCATATCCAGCTCCCCGTAAATCTGCCGTCTGTTGGGTTTGCGCTCACAGTTTTCGCACTCTATTACGATGCAGTAGTAGTACTTCTTGATACTCACAGCGGAAATCGCGAGACGGTCATTCAATTCTTCCTGGGACTGTATCCTGCGCTCTATCAAATCGGCTATGAGCGTGTCGTACTTAATACGGTCAACCAGCCTGTCCTTTTGGCTTTCGAGGAAGAACTCCTCGACGCGGCGACCGAATTCCAAAGCAAGGCAGGTGAAAACGTCGTCCGGCTCACTGAACGGGAAGATTATATTGAGCCTCGCAACAACACTGTCTCTGAACTTGATGAAATATACAAAGCAGAGCTTATCCGTCCTTGGAAGCCGCAGCTCCGCCCACTTCATCATCCTCGAGCCGGGAGGGTCCGAGCGCAGAATCTGCGCATCAGTGGTGATTTCCCTTACGGTTGTGAACTTCTGATACCCGTTTTCGATAAGCTCTTCGGAATAGGGGTTGTCTATCCGGGCATCGGCATTGCTTGCTACAACCTTGAAGCCAACATTCAAGAGGAAAACGTGGGCTCCCAGCATACCCGCCCCCAGGTTGATTAGCTCATCCATGTCCCTATGCTTGTACATAGCGGCTTCAAGGCTTGAAATCCACCTGTCGTACCTTTCAGCCACGTCTATGACCGTGTTAAACAGCTCAGTAAGCTCAAGGTCGGTTTCTATTATGTTCAGAGTTTTCGTGCCCGTATCGGCGGATATTTCCCGTGCGCCGCGTGCAAGCATAAGCGTGCACCGTTTCCCGTCGGGCAGGGCGGAAAAATCTAAATCTCGTTCGGCAATATAAAGCGTATCTTCCTCAACAGAAGCCGGATTGTTCAGGAGTCGGACCCGTTTAAGCTCGCCCGTCGGGAAGCTAATGTGACGCGCTGTGATGTTACCTGCCATTGCCGCCGTTATGTAAGCCATGTTAAGCATGCACACCCCTCCTTTACTTAGGGTTTTGCTGCCTGCTATACCCTTACATTATATTATAATTTTCCCTGTGTCAATGTACAAGCTACTATAAACCTATCGCTTAATCATTGCGGTTTGCACATTTTTTACTAAAGAATTACAGCGATTTGTACGTTGTTTATTTAAGTTACACATTATATGTTTAATATGACTTAGTATCTAAAGGGAGTTGATGGCAAAGGCAAGAGGAAAATTGTTGAGTTTTTCATTCCTGTACATAGAGAGCAGGCAACAGTTCAGGCGTCGAATCCGATATCATATGTGAAAGGAGAAAAAACATGAATGTTCTGATTTTCATCGTTGCAATCATCCTTGCAATCGTTATCGGCGTAAAGCTAAAAACAAATATCGGCGCTGTGGCCCTCGCCATGGCATTCCTGTGCGGCTCTGTGTTCTTTAAAGTAAACCCCAACGACGTGGTCGGAGTATTCCCCCTGAGCCTTTTCTTCTACATGCTGCTCGGAGCGTTTTTCTATGGCTTCGGCATGGACAACGGTACCTTCAAGGTAATCGCTATGAAGATTCTGTACGCCACAAGAAAAGTGACCTGGGCGGTGCCCCTGATTTTCCTCGTAACAACCTGGGTCGTTATGGCTCTCGGTGCCGGTACCACAGCCGCCCCCTTGTTCCTCTCACCTATATTCTTCGGAATAGTCATCGAACTTGGCGTCGACCCGGTTTTAGCCGCTCTGGGCTATTTCTGCGGAGGCACCGGGTCAAGTCTCCTGCCCTGGACTCAGGACTTTGCTCAGAAGACAGGCATACTCGTCCAAACCCTGGGAGTAGACTCTGCGCATAGGGTCGGACTTGTGAACTTCACCTATAATTTAATTTTCCTTACCATATTCTACGTCGTGGTCTATATCATAAAGAAGGGCTACAAGGGCAAGCAGCTTTCCGAGACTGAAAAGCCGGAGCCCCTTAATAAGCAGCAAAAAACTACTCTCGCGATAATCGTAATACTTGCGGTAATTCTCGTCGTTCCCATTATTATAAATCTCTTCTACAAGAACCCTGTTACGGACTGGATGACTAAATATCTCGATTTCCGCGTTCTCGCCTCCATAGGTATCGTTGTCTGCCATATATGCAAGCTCGGCGACATTCAGGAGGTTATCAAAACAAGGATACCCTGGACCGCGATAATCATGGTCTGCGGCACCGGAACCCTTGTGGGACTGGCGGCAAAAATAGGAATCGCTGATACAATCGGCGCCTGGCTTGGCGGCAACATCCCGAAGGCCCTTGTGCTTCCCTTGTTCCTGCTTGTCTCCGGCGCCCTTAGCCTCGTCGTCTCGGGCGGTGTTGTTCAGCCGCTGCTCACCGGTATCATACCAGGAATAGCGGCCGCTTCCGGCGTTCATCCGCTTGCTCTGGCCTCGGCGATGCTGATTGGCCTCCAGTACGCAGGCTTCAGCCCCTTCTCAATGGGTGGAACTTTGGCCGCCATCGGATGCACTGACGCCAAGATGAAGGAAAAAATAGTCGGACCAATGATACTATACGCGATACTTATGGTCGTCATCAGCGCAGTTTTGGCCTTCTTGGGCGTATTCAATATTTTCTACTGATAGTACATACAACAATAGGACAGGGAGGTATTAGATGGAGAAGAAACAACTTACCCTTCTCTTCGGCGGCGATATGAGCGTAGGAGAAAACTCCGCCTTTTATTTCGAGCCGGTAAACGCGCTGCTTGACAGCGCCGATATCCGCATGGCGCAGCTCGAGGAACCCTTCGTCAGCGAGGTTACAGAGTTTGCGGGAATCAACAGAACCACCTCGGTGCTCGCTCCCCTTATAGGAAAGTTCGACCTTCTTACTCTATCGGGAAACCATTTCTACGATTTCGGCGACAGGGGAGTTAAGGACACAATCGACTGGTGCAGAAATAACGGCATAGTATGCTGCGGCGGCGGCATGAACATCGAGGAAGCCTCAAAGCCCGGCTTTGTCGAAAAGGGCGGCGTCAGGGTGGGCGTCCTGGCCTACAACGCGCAGGGGCCCAAGAACTCCTTCGCCGACACGGACAAGGCGGGCACAGCCTTCGTCAATTTCAAGCGCGCCTATATACCCCTCAGCCAGCTCGACCAGAAGAGGACCCGCCTTGAAAACGACGTCTGGGAGCTCAAAAAGCCGATACCCGTAAACGAGGAGTGCATGGCGTTTAATTTTATAGACGAGGAGAGCTATCTTGAGGTCGCAGACCAGATAGCCGCGGCCAAGGCCGAGTGCGACATCCTGCTCGTCTATTTCCACAAGGGCTACGTGCACAGGCCCGTGACGGTCGCCCCATATGAGCGGCTCCTTTGCCGCATGGCGATAGACAGCGGAGCGGACGCGGTTATGGCGACACACTCTCATATCCTGCACGGAATAGAGATGTACAAGGGAAAGGCGATTTACCACGGTCTCAACAACTTTATCATGTGGGTTCCGCACCTGTCTCCGAACTTTAAGGGCAGGATATTCGACACCAAGGAGAGCCACAACGAGGAGTGGATAAAGAAGAGGGTCGAGCGCTTCGGCTTCGTGCCGGACCCCGACTATCCCACCTATCCCTTCCATCCGGAATCCATATACTGCATTGTCGCCAAGCTCGTGATAGAGGACAAAAAGATCGTGTCCTACCGCTACGTTCCGATGAAGGTCGAAAAGGACGGCAGGCCCTATGTGCACGGCCGGACCGAAACGGGACAGGAAGTCTTCGACTATGTGGAAAGGATTACCCGCGAGGCCGGACTAAACGCGCGCTTCAGCTGGGACGGCGACGAGGTCGTTATAAGCTAATCAGGCTCTGCCCGATTCTTGACGTTGTGCCCTCATAGCGCTCAAACGAAGACCCCCTTCGCAATCCTGAGATTACGGGATTGGAAGGGGGTTTAAATTTCTCATTTGGAACGCTCAGATTGACACTCTGATATTCCTTTTTTTCACAAATGTTTTATCCTTCTATCCGCAAATTACCACAAAACTGAAAAGACTAGATTGTCAGACTGCCAATCAGACGCCGGCAGTGAATATACCGTGAACGCCAGAAGCGTTCCGAAAATAGCCAATCCGATTGCGCAGGCAATCTGCTGCGGAACGAGCTTGCTGGAGACCTCGGTGGGAGCTCCGATGAGCGCGGTCGCACCGCCGACGGAGAAGGGGCTGAAGGAGGTGACTCAGACGCCCACGACTATCGGAATAATCAAGGCGGCGGGGGGACATACCGGCATACACAAATTCAAGCGACAAAAGCCCCGTAAAACAAACAAAACCGGATTTCAACCTTGCAGTCGAAATCCGGTACTCTTTTATGGTGCGAGAGATGGGACTTGAACCCATACGCCATGTGACACACGCCCCTCAAACGTGCCTGTCTACCAATTCCAGCACTCTCGCATATTATTTATTTTATTGATTCACAAGCACGACTTATTATAGCTACTAAGTTGACTTTTGTCAACATCAAATTTTAATTTTCCGATATAATAATTTGCCTGCTGCATACTATACATAACACTGTTTATTGGCCGCTTGCGTAACGGCGTAAAACCTTTGGCTCAATTGAATGCACAAAGCAAAAGGCTTCGGGGGGACGCCAAACCGCGCGAAAGATGTTCCGAGAACTAGGCATGATTTTCGCTCTGGCGGGAAAATTAAAAGTACCGCGAGAAGGGACTTGACATAAACGAAAAAAAGTTCTATACTGTAATTCCGGACGCACGAAGGGCTAAGCTGAGCTTAGACCGGTGCGGCGAAACCGGGCGGCAGCCGAGAGGCGGCCGCAGTAATAGAAAACTTGGTATCCGGGTGTGGCGAAGCTTGGTATCGCGCTTGAATGGGGTTCAAGAGGCCGCTGGTTCAAATCCAGTCACTCGGACCAAGAAAAATCCCGCAAATCCAAATTCGAGGGTTTGCGGGATTTTTTTCGCTTTTAGGTTGAAAAACGGCCAAATTTTTGCGAGAAATATGCTCTTACTACATACTCTATTACATACACCCCTCATAGCTCCTCCTGCAACTTCAGCATTATCACATATGGTGTGCAAAGTATCAAAGAGTCTTTAAAGTAACACCTAGACATACAAACGCCGCGTGCATCTCTGTTTGCGCGCGGCCATGCTAATCAATAGTTTTGCCTACGAGTTAAAAAAATTCAAAAAACGCCTCTCCGGCGGTTGCCGGAGAGGCGAAACATATCTCAGAAAACGACTACAGAGCTTTATGCGTTTTGCTTGATATTTCTGTTTATAGCTTTGCGCGTTCCCAGATAGAACAGCAGAGCCAGCACAATTGGTATTGTTGCAAAAAGATACAGGGTCGAGTAAGCGTGCCCGGTGCCTTCAAAAGTCTTGATGACTAATCCGCCGAGCATGGGCCCGAGGAACTGTCCAAGGTCGACTCCAAGAAAGTTTGTGTTGCTCGCGACGCCTCGTTTTATCGGCGACACCGATTGTATGCAGAGGACCTGAACGGAGGGCAGCGTCGCGCCGAAGCCGATGGCGGACAAAATCGCACCCGCATAGACTGCGGTCATGCTATTGCTGAAGCTAATCACCGCAAGCGATATTCCGGAGATAACAAAACCGGTTATGAGAACAAGTCCGACTCCGTACTTGTCTATAATTTTGCTGCAGGTGAGGCGGAAAATCAGCATTGTTGTCGCCTGGACGAGGAAGAACGAGCCTATATTTGAAAAACCCTTTTCCTCCGCATAGGGAACCATGTACGCGGAAAAGAGGCTGTATGATACGAAAAGCAGCATAATCAGTATTGCGGGGGGAATAGACTCAAGCGCGATTATGTTTTTATACCAGGGGCCGGCCTGCTTCAGCTCTTCTTTGCTGTGCTGCAAGGGTCTTGACATTATGCAGGGGATAAACGCAACCACCATAATTATCGCGGCGGCCAGGAAAGACACCTTGAAGCCACCGCCGTCGCCGATGTTTGCATCGCCGAGATTGCGAAGCGCGATACCGATTGAGGGCCCGACTGCCAGCGCAAGGGAGTTGCCGGCGTTGTAGATGCCCATGCCCATGCCGAGCTTCTCCTTGGGCAGACTGTCGCTCGTTATTGCCATAAGCAGAGAGCCGATAATGCTGAACTCAATTCCATGCAGAATACGCGCTGCAATAAACCAGCCCATATTCTGAAACAGAGCGTAGATGAAGTACACTATCGCACCAAGTGCGTAAGAAACAAGCAGGAGCATTTTGCGGTTGAGCACCGTAATCACGGGGCCGGAGACCGGGCGCATCAGGAACGCCACGCCGAAGTAAAGGCCTGACATAAATCCTATTAGGACCGTGTCTGCGCCGAGCCATCCGCCGTATTTGACTATTAAAGGGTTTACAATGTTTTGCGCCAGGGCTAAAAAAGTATTGGCAATCAGCATGCAAATGTACGTTTTATTCCATATTGTCAGTTTGTTCTCCAAGTTCGCCACCCATGTCTGTATTTTTATGTCGCTTTTTAGATAAATAATATGCTACTAATGCTAGATATTATATAGTAACATGTTTCCGTTGTAAAGCGGAGTTTTTCTAAAAATGAGTGTCAGCAGCAATAAAACTAATATGACGTAGCCTGGTTTCATGGGCCAGGGGACTGCAGGCGGGGAAGCTTTAAGCATAATATTGCCTAAAATAAGGAAGGGGCATAAGCCGTTGAGCTTATGCCCCTGTTTTTGCTGCTTAATAGATTTTACAGGATTGAGAACTTAACGATAAGGCTGGCGAAAACTATTGAGACCGTGGAAACCAGCTTTATGAGGATGTTCAGAGACGGGCCGGCGGTGTCTTTGAAGGGGTCGCCTATGGTGTCGCCTATAACGGCGGCCTTGTGCTCGTCCGAACCTTTGCCGCCAAGATGGCCGCCCTCAATATACTTTTTGGCGTTGTCCCAGGCTCCGCCGGAGTTGCTCATAAATACCGCCATGGCAAATCCGGCAACGGTTGCGCCGCAGAGAAGACCTACCACGCCGTTAGCGCCGAGTATAAGGCCGGCCACTATGGGCACTACGACGGCCAGCGTGGCGGGAAGCACCATCTCTTTGAGCGCGCCCTTTGTGCACAGGTCGACGCAGGCTGCGTAGTCGGGGTCAGCCTTGCCTTCCATAATGCCCGCGATTTCGCGGAACTGGCGGCGGACCTCAACGACAATATTCTGCGCTGCATGCTGAACCGAGGACATAGCGAGAGCCGAGAATACGAACACGAGCATTATTCCAATGAAGGTACCGATGAGAACAGGAGGGTTGACGAGCGAGAGGTCAAGAACTTTTCCGACCTCAGTCATCTTCCTGGAGACGATGTCCACATAGGAAATCAGAAGGGCCAGAGCCGTGAGCGCCGCTGAGCCAATCGCAAAGCCCTTGCCTGTGGCAGCCGTTGTGTTTCCAAGCGAGTCGAGAGCGTCGGTGCGCTCGCGAACCTTCTCGTCGAGGCCGGACATCTGGGCTATGCCGCCGGCGTTGTCGGCGACGGGGCCGTAAGCGTCAGTTGCAAGCGTTATGGCAAGGGTGGAAAGCATGCCGACGGCGGCGATGGCGATTCCGTAAAGTCCCTGGCTGAAGCTGGACGCGCCGCCCGCCGAGAAGAAGCTGATTAGAACAGCTGCGCTGACTATCAGTATGGGAGCCGAAGTGGATATAAGTCCGAGGGATATGCCGCCGATGACCACGGTGGCAGGTCCGGTTTTGCTTGCGTCGGCGAGATTCTGAGTGGGTTTATACGTGTCGGAAGTGAAGTACTCTGTGAAGTAACCGATGGCACAGCCTGCTGCAAGTCCGCAGAGGATTGCAACGTAAATCCCCATTCTGCCGTCCATAATGAAGTAGGTGAGGGGAGCGGCGATAACTGCAGCGAGTATGGCCGCAATATAGGTGCCGGTACGAAGAGTCTTAAGAAGGGCTCTCTGGTCGGCGTTTTCGCCGGTGCGGATGAAGAAGGTGCCTATGACCGAGGCTATGACGCCGACGACAGCCAGCGCGAGCGGCAGGAACATTCCGGCCCAGCCGTAGCCGGCTGCGGTGCTGAGAGCCAGGGTGGACAGGATTGCACCCACGTAGGACTCGTAGAGGTCTGCGCCCATGCCTGCGACGTCGCCAACGTTGTCACCGACGTTGTCGGCAATAACAGCGGGGTTCCTGTGGTCGTCCTCGGGGATGCCGGCCTCGACCTTACCGACAAGGTCGGCGCCGACGTCGGCCGCCTTGGTGAAGATGCCGCCGCCGACACGTGCAAACAGTGCCATGGCCGAAGCGCCCATACCGAACATGACCATAGTTGTGCCTATGGTATAGGAGTCAGCCTTGAACACATATTTAAGCAGGTGGAACCACATGGAAATGTCGAAGAGACCCAGACCGACAACCGTGAAGCCCATGACTGCGCCTGAAGAGAAGGCCACCCTGAGACCCTTGTTGAGGCTTTCGCTTGCCGCGTTTGCCGTGCGCGCGTTGGCCGAGGTTGCAATCTTCATTCCAATGAAGCCGGCCAGAGCGCTGAAGCAGCCGCCTGTCAAGAAGGCAAATGGCACATACTTAGAGACAAGACCCGCAATGGCAAGCAAGGCAAGTACTATTACCATTACGATAAAGAACTTAAGTACGCTGCTGTACTGCCTTCTGAGAAAAGCATTAGCACCCTGACGGATTGCTGCCGCGATTTTCTGCATTGCCGGGGTGCCTTCTGAATAGGACATAACCTTTCTACTCTGCGCATAGGCAAAGCAGAGTGCAATCAATGCACCAAGGATACCAATCCAGAACATGTTTTCCAATTTAAACATCTCCCATTATAGTAGTCTTCTTTTGCTTCCGTTACCCACTGATCTGGGCACTCTTTTACTTATGAAAACAATATGTTTTTTTAATGTTAGGGTGTCCGCAGCACGGGCACATCAGTAGAAACGGCATAAACAATCTATCATATAATTAGATATATTTCAAATATCAATAATGCGTTTTTAAAAATTCTTCAAAAATTCCGTTTAATTTTACAAACCTTTTCTTGAATTATATCATGTTGTTATATATAATGTAACATATGAGAATTTTCGACGATTGGAATTTTTTGTAAGGGAGGGGATGACGTGGAAAAGACTGTGCTTGTCCTGCTGGCAGTCGTTGTTTTCGCAGCGGCGATTGCACCGACGGGCGCTCTCTATCAGAGCAATGTCGAAGTTGGGCAGGGCGGTCTTGTGTCGGGACTCGAGCCTTCTCCCACCCCTCCGGCTTATGATGCCACCGTCGACTTCATTATAACAAAGGTCGTCAATAGTTGGTACTATGAATTTATAATTATTATAAAAAATATCTCGGATTCGCCGCTCAGCGGATGGAAACTCGAATTTGACTACGACGGGATAATCAACTGGATATGGACCTGCACATATATACCCGAGGGAGTACATAACACCTGCATGCCCATAAACGAGTGGCAGGAAAACTACACCATCCCGGCAGGCGAATATACGGTGCTGTACGGGCATGGCCGCTCGATGGGGTCAGAAATCTTTAATGTAACGGTTAACGGCGTGGAGGTCCCTTACTCCTTCTACCACGATTATACACTGGACACGGACGCGCCTGAATTTGGGCCTGTGCCTTCGCCGGATGCCGAGCCCGAACCGGCGCCCGAATCGGCTCCCGAGCCGACTGCCGAACCTAAACAGGAACCTGCGCCCGAGACTGAACTGCCGAATGAACCTGTCCCGGAACCCGCATCGGAGCCCGCAGCGGAAACGGAGCCGGAGCCCGGATCCGAGCCAGGCGGGGAACCTGCCGGGGAGCCCGCGCCCGAACCGGCGGCTGAACCGCAGCCGGAGCCGTCGCCCGGGCTTGTCCCCGAACCTGCGGCTGAGCAGGCGTCCGAAGAGATGCCGGAGCCTGAGCATGAGCAGACGGAGCTTGAATAATAAACAGATTCTACAATAAAAACACCAGAGCCTGTGTCGACGGGTACAGGCTCTGTTTTTTGGCCATTGATTTTTTAAGCTTAACTTTATTTATACAAATCTATGTGCTTGTTTGCAAGGTTGTAAACGCCCTCGAAATCAACGTGCGGGTTGTAGGCCGCCTCGAGCTCTCTGTGGATGCTCTTTGCCGAGAAGAGGTTCTGTCTCGCTTTCTCAAGGAGGGCGGCATAGAGCTTCTTTTCTTCCCTGAGCGTGCATTTAAGGTCGTGGTAGAGTTTCTTGTCGACCAGCGCGTCTAAGCGCACGTGCTTGAAGTACTCTCCTTCGTAGGGGCTTGAAGAGCTTACGCTGACGAAGGCAAGCGAGAGCTCGGGTATGAGCAGGTGCTCGATTTTATCAGGGTGCAGGGGAGAGGAGCTCAGTATCACCGTATGGCCCGCCGCCACTGCGTGGTTCTTAATCTGCTCGAGCATGAATGGTGCGAAGCCGAACTCGTTGTCTATCACGCAGATGCGCTTGCAGAGGCTGTCGACAGTGTCGAAGCGGGTAATTTCTCCGTCGTAAGTAAAGGCGCCGATAAATCTGTGCTTTATCTTTCCCTTTTTGCCGATGCTGGGTATCTCCCTTGAGCAGATTCCGTTTGTGCGCCTTCTTATTGTTTCGGACACGCTCTCGGTGCCCAGACGGTCGGCGGCTTTGTAGCCCAGCTTTCCTGCAGCCGAGAGGAAGTCGTAGGCTTTGGCGAAGTGGGCCTTGTATTCTTTTTTCAGAGTTATTATAAGCTCTTTTTTGTCGCCAAGCTCCCCGGTCCGGTAGAACTCGCCCATGTTCAGGTAGGCCGAGTTGACCCCCGGGTAATCGGGCTCCAGCACATGGGGGAAGGTGCCGTCCAGGTAGGCGACGCCGAGTTCCGGCACGACGATGCCGTCGATGGAATTCGGGTCCGCCGTGCAGTGCACGTATTCGACCTTGTAGCCGTACTTCTCAAGCCCCGTTCCGAGAGTTTTCATAAAGCTCGACTTGCCGCAGCCGGGGCCGCCCTTCAATATGTAGAGAAACCTGATTTCATCGCTCTTTGTTATTTCGTCGTAAAGTGTATAAAAGCCCTTTGTCGAATTAGCCGCCAGGAAGTAATGAATATTTGCATACATATGTTAAAACCCTTTCGATTAAATTCTTTCCCACACTCATATGTATGCAAATATAAGGTACGGTGACATTGAAAAAAACATAAAGCCGCAAGAAGACTTCGGCGCCTGGCCGGCATAAAAAGAGTCCTGTTTCGGAAAAAGGGGCGGGAGAGTTTTAGCCCGCAGGACATAAAGCCCCGCCGTTGCCGCTGCCGGGAGAGAAGCCCCGGGGAGCTATCTTCCCAAGCCAAAGCGGCTATTGCCTGTGAAGCAGGAACGGAAAGCATTAAACCCGCCGGGGTTCCGGCGGGTTTAGCTGTTTATTCCATTATGTTTAAGCGTCCATTCCCAGCTGAATGGCCTTGCGGTTGAACTCGAGCATCTCGGGCTTCGAGGCGGGTACGCTCTTGACAAGCCCTGTGTCGAGCGCCTCGAAGCTGCAGAACTTAAGCTCCTTGAAGAGCTTTCCGAGCAGGACGATGTTGCCAAGCCCCTTGATACCGTTTTCCTCGGCGAGCTTTGTCGCGGGCACGTAGAACACATTTATGTCGCTGCGCTCGACCTTTTTTGAGACCATAGAGCTGTCCACGACGACGGTGCCGCCGGGCTTTACGGTATTTATGAACTTGTCGAACGAGGGCAGGTTCATGACGATAAGGGCGTTGGGGGTCAATACCAGCGGCGAGCCTATGGGCTTATCGCTTATGCAGACGCTGCAGTTTGCAGTGCCGCCGCGCATCTCGGGGCCGTAGGAAGGCAGCCACGATACCTCGCGGCCCTCGGCAAGCCCCGCGTAAGCCGCGACTTTACCCGCAAAGAGAAGCCCCTGGCCGCCGAAACCGGCGAGGATAAGATTCAAATCCGGCCTCATTTTTTCTCCCCTCCCTCGGTTACATCCTTATATACCCCAAGCGGATAGTAGGGGAGCATGTTGTCGCGCAGCCACTGTAGCGCCTCGTTCGGCGAGAGGCCCCAGTTGGTCGGGCAGGCGGAGATGACTTCGACGATGGAGTAGCCGAGGCCCTTCATCTGTATCTCGAAGGCCTTCTTTATCGCCTTCTTTGCGATGTTGACGTTCTTTACGCAGTCGACGGTGACGCGCTGGGCGAAGGCCACGCCGTCGAGGGTCGAGAGCATCTCGCAGACGCGGATTGGGTAGCCGACCGTCTTAACGTCCCTGCCGTAGGGGCTGGTCTGAGTGACCTGTCCGGGCAGGGAGGTGGGGGCCATCTGGCCTCCGGTCATGCCGTAAATTGCGTTGTTAACGAAGATGACCGTGATGTTCTCCCCGCGGGTCGCGGCATGGACGGTTTCGCAGGTTCCGATAGCTGCGAGGTCGCCGTCGCCCTGATATGTAAAGATAATGTTGTCCGGGCAGGCTCTCTTGAGTCCCGTGGCGACCGCGGGCGCGCGTCCGTGCGCCGCCTCGACCATATCGCAGGCGAAATAGTCGTAGGCCATAACCGAGCAGCCGACGGGGGCGACGCCCACGGTGCGGCCCTCTATGCCAAGCTCGTCAATCGCTTCGGCGACCAGTCTGTGGATTATCCCGTGCGTGCAGCCGGGGCAGTAGTGCATCGGCATGTCCGTCAGGGCGTGGGGTCTTTTGAATACTACAGCCATTATCTTGCACCTCCGAGGATTGCTTTTACTTCGACAAGGACCTCGTCGGGCGTCGGGATGATGCCGCCGGTGCGCCCCTTGAAATACACGGGCTTTCTGCCGTTTACGACGAGCCTTACGTCGTCCACCATTTGTCCCATGCTCATCTCAACGACGAGGAAGGCCTTGGCGGTGTAGGCGGCCTTATCGATATAGTTTTCGGGGAAGGGCCAGAGCGTGATTGGGCGAATCATGCCGACTTTGAGGCCCTCCTCGCGCGCGCTGTTCACGACGCTGCGGCAGATTCGGGAGGAAGCGCCGTAGGCCACGAGCACAAGCTCGGCGTCGTTTGTCATATACTCCTCTGCGCGCTGCTCCTCCTTCTTGATGACCGCGTAGCGCTCGAAGCGCTTGTCGACCGTGTACTCGAGCTTGTGCGGGTCGAGGAAGAGCGAGTTTATGATGTTGTGCGGGCGCTTATTCTTATGCCCGTTTGTCGCCCAGGGCTTTTCCATGGGCGCTTTGTCCGTCTTCTCGGGCAGGACCACGGGCTCCATCATCTGGCCGAGCATGCCGTCCGAGAATATCATCGCGGGCATGCGGTACTTGTCCGCAAGGTCGAAGGCGAGGGAAACAAGGTCGACCGCCTCCTGAACAGTAGAGGGGGCGAAGACCAGTATATGAAAATCTCCGTGGCCGGTCGCCTTTGTCGCCTGCCAGTAGTCGGCCTGCGAGGGCTGTATTCCGCCGAGGCCCGGGCCGCCGCGCTGAACGTTGACTATAAGGGCGGGAAGGTCGCAGCCGGCAAGGTAGGAAATGCCCTCGGATTTAAGGCTGATTCCGGGGGAGGATGAGCTTGTCATAGCGCGCACGCCGGCCGAGGCCGCGCCGAGGACCATATTTATGGCGGCAATCTCGGACTCGGCCTGGAGGAAGGTGCCGCCTATCTTGGGCAGCCTTTTGGCCATATAAGCCGCGACCTCGGTCTGCGGCGTTATAGGATAACCGAAGAAGTGGCGGCAGCCAGCGCGGATGGCGGCTTCCGCAAGGGCCTCGTTGCCCTTCATCAGAACTTTTTCAGCCATTATGTATGTTCAATCCTTTCCTGATTATCTTTCAACGGTTATGGCCACGTCCGGGCACATGATTGCGCAGGAGCAGCAGCCGGTGCATTTCGACTCGTCGAGAAGCTCGGCGGGGTGATAGCCCTTTGCGTTTATCCTGTCTGAAAGGGCGATGATTCCCCTCGGGCAGGCCTTGACGCAGAGCTCGCAGCCCTTGCAAAGGTTTTCGTTTACTATGATTTTCGCCATAAGTAACAATCCTTTCTGTCTTGGTGCTTCGCAGGGTCAGGTGCCCCACGGGGTCTTTACGTATATATCAATCGGATAAAGCCGCTCGATTTCAAGCCGGCTTGCGATTTCTTTTGGCGCGGTGGTGAACCTGAGCGGAAGACCGAGCGTTTTCGCCGCCTTTTGGGCAAAGTCCATGGAGTCAAGTATCGTCTCAGGCGTCGTAAACTCCTTAAGGTGGGAGTTGTTTACCACGCCCGTCGCTCTTAGCCTCGAGGCCCTCTCAATCTCCCGCAGTATGGCCGCCGCGCTCTCGGCGTCCGGGGTGAGAGGGCGGTACCTGTTTACGACGTACAGCATGTCGTAGTCTATTTTGCTTATCCTGCCGGAGAAGCTGCCGAGGGCGGTCGAGCCCGCGTCGTCCCCGCCCGCGTCGATTATCACGGCGCCGTCGGTCTCGAATATGCGGTAAATCTCGGCGCTCAGCGAGGGCGTGTCCAGCGTCGTGTTGGCAAAGGACGGGGCGATTACGGATACGCCGTAACTCTCTAATAGCGGTATATATTCCGAAGAGCGGAAATAAGGGTTTACGATGTCCATGTCCACAAGGGTGACGTTTTCCCCGCGCCTCGCCGCGTCAATCGCAAGGTTTAGCGAGAGATTGGTCTTGCCGCAGCCGTAGTGGCCGCAGATGATTGTAAAGCGTTTAATTTCGGGCAAGCCCAAGCCCTCCTTAGGTTCATTTTAGCATGCTAAATCGCGATAATAAGCTAATAGTACCACAATCGGGCTCCATTATCAACCGGAGCTTTTCTTATGTTAGGGAAAATATTTTGAAAAAATCGGTTGGACTTTCAATAATAAACTTATGCCCGCACCGGTTTCACGATGCGGGCAAGAAATATGCTTGCCTTAGTCCTCGTCGTTTTCTTCGGTCCTGTTCACATCGACGCGGAGCTTTTCAACGCGCATGGATTCGGCCTCAAGAACGGTAATCGTAAGGTTTTCATAGTCGAATTTGTCGCCCGGGACGGGGAAACGGTCAAGCATCTCCACCGCCCAGCCGCCGACGGTCGTGTAGTCGCTGTCAAAGCCCCTGGGACTAAAGTCGAGAAAATCGAACAGGTCGTGTATGTTCATTCCGCCGGAAACCTCGTAGCTGTTCTCGCCTACCATTACGATTTCCTCTTCGACCTCGTCGCTCTCGTCGAATATGTCGCCGACAATCTCCTCCATGATGTCCTCGAGAGTGAGAATGCCCATCGTGCCTCCGAACTCGTCGACGACGACCGCCATCTGCAGCCTCGTGCTGCGGAACTCTTTTAGGATTGAGGAGATGTTGCGCGTCATATGGACAAAGACTGGGGGCGAGAGCATATCCCTTATGTTGACCTCGCCGCCGGATATCGCGGCCTTTATGAGCTTTTTCGTGGAGAGTATCCCGATAATGTTGTCGATGGTGCCGTCGTAAACGGGGACGCGGGAGTAGCTCATGAGCTCCCTGTCCTTCAGAATCTCGGAGATGTCTGCGTCTATGTCTATGGCCGCGACGTCGACGCGGGGAACGAGTATCTCCCTTGCGGTGACGTCGGAAAACTCGATTGCGGAGCGTATCAGGTCGCCCTCACGCTCGGTGAAGATGCCCTCGTCTTCGATGGACTCGAGTATCTCGACAAGTTCCTCGTCCGTCATGGACGGCTCGGTCGTTTTGGGAGTCCAGAGGGGCGAGAGCCAGTTTACAAGGGCCGTGACCGCGGCCGTGACCGGCTTAAACAGGGCCATAAACACGCTTACCGGCCTTGCGGTTAGTTTTACGAATGTCTCGGGGCGGTCATGGGCAATGATTTTCGGGAGTATTTCTCCGAAAATCAGGATAAGTATCGCTGCGCCGACGCTCGCTATGAGCTCCGCGTAGTTCGGGAATAGTCCCGCCGCAACAACGGTAGCCACGGAGGAGAAGGCGATATTCGAAAGGTTGCTTCCGATTAAAACGGTGGCGAGGAAGCTAGGGAAGTTGTCGGAAATCTTATCGGCCAGGACGGCCCACTTGTTGCCGTCGAGCGCCGCGCGTTTGACGCGCAGCCTGTTTGAAGATGTAAAGGAGGTCTCGCTAGCGGAGAAGAAGGAGGAGCAGCAAACTAATACGACCATCAGCAAAACGTAGGGCCAATAAGTACCTAGCATTTAGGCCCCTCCTTCCTGGGAGGAACCTCGGCTGGCCTGTCGTCCTCGTCGTATATTTCGCCGAAAATCTCCTCAAGCACATCCTCCATAGTCACGATTCCCTGGGCCCTGCCCAGTTTGTCCGTGACTATAGCCATGTGCGTCCTTCGCTTCCCCAGCCCCTCGAACAGGGCGTCGAGCTTCATATCGGGGGGAATATAGTATGGCGGTGTGATTGCCGCCTTGAGCTTCTTGGGATTTCCGTTGAGTATGTCCAGAAGGTAGTCCTTAGAGTGCAGGATACCGACTATTTTCTCCGGCGTGCCAAGGTAAACCGGCAGACGGGAGTATTTCACGGAAAGAAGTTTTTCCCGGACCTCTTCCGGGCTTTCGTTTATCTCTATCGCGACCGTCTCGGAGAGCGGCACCATGATGCTCTCCGCTGTTGTGTCGGAGAAGACGACCGCAGATTTTATAAGTTCGCTTTCCTCGCGCTCTATAAGGCCCTCTTCCTCGATATTTTCGATTATCGCCTGGAACTCTTCCTCGGTGAGCGACGGGCCGTCGTCGCCTTTAAGGAACAGCTTTTTTACAAGGTTTCCGAGGGCGGAAAAGAACCAGGTGAAAGGCGTAAGTAAAAAAAGCAAAGCGCGAATGGGAACGGAGAAATAAGTTGCGAGCAAATCGCTGTTTGCCTTGCCGATATTTTTGGGTATCGTCTCAAAGAACAGAAAGATAATGACGGTAAGCCCTATCGAAACAATCAGAGGACCGACCGGACCCCAGATGCTTACGGCAAGGCTGGTCGCAAGCACCGAGGCTGCCGTATTGGCGACATTGACGCCTATAAGTATTGTTGAAAGGGTCTTGTCATAGTTTTCAACAATGTAAAGGACTCTGGCGGCGGCCTTGTTTCCCTCCTCTGCCTTCAGCTTCATCCTGATCTTGTTGGTCGTGGAAAAAGCTGTTTCGGCTGCTGCAAAGAATGCGGATAAAAGCAGGAACACCAGGATTAAAATACTTCGGGGAACACTGTCGTCGGGCAGCATTTCTGACATATCAACTCCAATACAATAAATATTATTAATTAAAAATCATATCACCATTTAATCTGAAAAGCAATATACGCTCAGGCGCCGGGGCGGCTTAAAATACAAAATCTTCCTCCGAGAGGTTTTTATGCTCCAGTTTTTTAGGCTCCGGCGGACGACGCCTGAAGGGGTCGTAGCTGAATTTCGGGCAGGATTCGTCGCTCCTAACTATTCCTTTCTTTATGCAGACCAAATCACCTCCGCCGATATCCGAGCTGTGGGAGCAGTAGGAGCAGCTTGGCTCGATATTCTTGCGGAACAGTTTGTCGGACATAGCGGCACCTCGCTTTATCATTTGTAATAAAGATTATTATATCACATTTTTTTGTACTCATGTCGCCGCCTATCCTCCCGCAAGGGTAGGCGGCCTGTTTTCAGGCTTCCCCGCCTCCATATTGAGGCGGGGAAGTAAAGGACTGTTTTCGATTCAGGTCAAGGCAGCATCCGATATTTGGCGCGCCGGACGCATGCAGGCGCAGATAAATGACCTCTCTTACGGACATTATACACCTTTTTTACGCATGCTTCTATATTTTTCTCTGCAAATTATGAGGGAGAGGATAAAAAAAGCCAGAAGGATAATGAATGCAAGCACCGAGGAAATCCTGAGCGCGGTCCTGAAATCGAGCGAGGCTATGCTCCTTACCTGCCCGGCAAGGTAGGAAGCTACCGGAGCGCGGAGGGAAAAGAGCCTTGTGAATACGCTCACAAAGGCCGCGGAAATGATGCCGTGCAGGAGTTTTCCCAGCACGTAGCTTTTCACCGAAAGGCCTGAGCCGCTGACGAAGGAGAGCACCTGGCAGTGTATTGAAAGGCCCGCCCAGCCGAGCATGAAGGCCGCCATTGCCATGGCCTTGCCGAGCTGCGTGGCAGCGGCGTGAAGGCTCCAGACCCCGGAGGTGAGCTCAATGATACCCGTCAGCAGGCGCTCGCACCATTGCTTGTTTAGCCCGATTGGGGCGAGGAAGGTTTCAAGAGCCTCGGCGAGCCAGGGGAGAATGCCGGCGGCGAAAAGCAGCTTGATAATGACCGTAAAGAGCACGACGAAGGCCGTTATGTTGAGCATCGAGGAAAAGGCACCCGTAACCGACTGCGTGAAGGCCGCGGAATAGCTCACAGCCTCGACTCTAACCCTCTTTAAGGAAGTTTTTTTCGTTCCTTTCTCCCCCCAGCCCCGAAAGATAATCCCGACCGCAACCGAGGCGAGCATATGTACGCAGTAAAGGAGCAGACCCACAAGGCTGCTTGAAAAGATTCCCGCCCCGACTACACCGAAGATAAAGGCGGGGCCGGAGTTGTTGCAGAAGCTCAAAAGCCGCTCGGCCTCGCTCTTTCCAATGCTGCCATTTTTATAAAGCGCAATCGCCGTCTTCGCGCCGACCGGGTAGCCCCCGATGAAGCCCAGAACGAAAGCGGCGGCGCAGGCTCCGCTGACGTTGAAAAGAGGGCGCATAATCGGCTCGAAAAGGCGCCCGAGCTTTTCGGCAAAGCCGAGCTCGACGACAAGGGAGGACATCACGAAGAAGGGAAACAGGGAGGGGATTATGACGTTGAAACACAGCGAAAGACCGTCCCTGGCGGCGGCGGCCGTGGCTTCGGAATAGTACACAAGCGCAAACATCGAAAGAGCGAGGGCCGTGAACACGGCGCCCCGTGAAAGTTTTCTGTTTGAAATCACCCTGTACATATTTAAGCCACCTCCGTTTCTTCTCATTTTTATGCGCGGCAGCGATTTTTTTGCTAGTCCGAGCATAAAATCCTAAAAGGAGGCGATGCAGTTGAAACCAAAACGCAGAGAAAGCATAGTCGAGCGGGCGTCCGAACTCTTCGATTTGCCGGGCAGCGTTGTGTCGAACATGCCGAAAATAGAGATATCGGGCGGGCGCCTTATCCTTATAGAAAACCACAGGGGCGTTCTCGAATACAGCAGAGAGGAAATTGCTGTCAACTCTCTGAAAAGCATTATCCGCATACGCGGAGAGGGACTTGAAATAAAGGCGATGACGGCGAACGAGCTGCTGATAAGCGGGAGCTTTTACGGAATAGATTTTGAAGCTTGAGGACGGGAGATAAGATGAACAAGGCTATGAACCTTCTGCGCGGGAGCGCAAGGTTGGAGATAAGCGGGGGCTTCCCCGAGCAGTTTATAAACACGCTTGCCGCAAAGGGCATAGAGTTCTGGGGCTTTAAAAAGCTCAAGGGCGGCAGGGCGGAGGTGAACATCCCGCTTAGGGCGCTTGCGGCAGTCGAGCGTCTGAAGCCGGGGCTCGAGTGCGAGGTCAGAGTCCTGAAAAAGAAGGGGTTGCCGCATTTTCTCTACGGCCTGCGCCGCCGCTGGGCGCTTTTCGCGGGGCTCGTCCTGTGCCTGCTCGGGGTGACCGTCCTGTCCCTCTTTGTCTGGGAGATTGAGGTTCAGGGCAACGTGACGGTCCCAGAGAGCGAAATACTTTCGGTGCTCGACAAGCTCGGCGTACATATCGGGACCTTTGCTCTTTCGATAGACCAGCAGGATTTAAGGAGCAGGGCGCTTGCCGAGATAGGTGAGCTGTCCTGGCTAACCGTGAACGTAAGGGGCACGAAGGCCGAGGTGATAGTCCGCGAGCGCATACCGAAGCCGGAAATCGTTGACGAGGATACGCCGACGACGGTTGTCGCCTCGAAGGGCGGGGTTATTACCAAAATGAACGTGTATAAGGGGCTGCCCCTGGTCAACGTCGGAGATACCGTCGCGCCGGGCGATGTCCTCGTGGGGGCCGAGGTAGCCAGCCTCAATTCAGGAACCAGGCTTGTGCACGCGATGGCGGACGTGTACGCGAGGACCTGGTATGAGTTTTCATGCGAAATGCCGCTTGAATATACGGCGAAGAACTATACCGGAGCAAAAAAGCAAAAAAGGGCAATAATTTTACTTGGAAAGCGAATTAATTTGTCTTTAACTACTGGATTTTCACACGGATTTTGTGATAAAATAATAAAAAAATCGCAGGTAATTCTGCCGGGAAACTTTCACCTTCCTGTAAGGCTAATCACCGAAGTCTACGAGGAATACGAGCCGGAGAAGAGAATAATGGAAATCTCCGAAGCCGAGCAGATACTCAAGGAGCGGCTTACCCGGCGCCTTGACAAGCTTGTCGGCGACGGAGAGAAGAGCAAGGTTGAGTTTAAGACCGACGTGTCGGGAAATCTTATAAGGGTCACTTTAACTGCCGAATGTATCGAGCAGATAGGTAAAATACAGGAACTGCCCTGAGAAAGGAAAATAGGTGTTGATGCTTGATAAGACCATAAATGTGGACAGGATGGAGCACATAATCAGCGTGTTCGGCTCTTTTGACGAAAACCTTAGAATAATAGAATCCGAGCTCGGGGTCCATGTCACGGACAGGGACTCCGAGTTGAAAATATCTGGCGAGCCGGAACAGGTCATGTACGCCGAACGCGCCATCGAAGCCCTGCTCTCTCTGGCCGCGAAGGGCGAGAACATAGATTCACAAACCGTACATTACATCATCAGAATGGTCCTCGACGGGAAGTCCGACAAGATATCGGAGCTTGCGCGCGACGTAATCTGCGTTACGGCGAAAGGAAAGCCGATAAAGGCAAAGACCCTGGGGCAGAAAAAGTATGTCGATGCAATAATGAAAAATACCATAACCATAGGCGTCGGGCCGGCGGGCACCGGCAAGACCTATCTCGCCGTGGCCGCGGCGGTGGCCGCCTTCAGGGAGAAGCGGGTCAACCGCATCGTGCTCACGCGCCCGGCGGTCGAGGCCGGGGAAAAGCTCGGCTTTTTGCCGGGCGACCTGCAGCACAAGGTCGACCCCTATTTGCGCCCTTTGTACGACGCTCTTTTTGACATGCTCGGACCGGAGACATATTCAAAGTATATCGAGCGCGGGAATATAGAGGTCGCGCCTCTTGCATACATGCGCGGCAGGACGCTTGACGATTCTTTTATTATTCTCGACGAGGCGCAGAACACCTCGAGGGAGCAGATGAAGATGTTCCTGACCAGGCTCGGCTTCGGCTCTAAAATAGTAATAACCGGAGATGTGACCCAAATCGATTTGCCCGCGGACAAGGTGAGCGGTCTGATTGAGGCGATTAAAATTCTGGCGGGTATTGATGATATAGCCATATGCACCCTCTCGCCTGAAGACGTGGTTCGCCACAGGCTGGTGCAGAAGATTATTGAGGCTTACGATAAATTAAGGCCCGAAAAGGCAGAGGTTCCTGCAAAGCACAGGAGAGTCATTAGATGAGAAAACAGCTAAAACACAGGATATATGTGACGAGGAAACAGCGAAGCAAGGAGTTTCAGAGTGTTACGCTTTTAGTGCGCCGCTGTGTGAAGGCAACGCTGGACGCCGAGGGAGTAAATTACCCCTGCGAGGTGCATGTGCTTATAACGAACGACAGGGAGATTCAGACGATTAACAAGGAGACAAGGGGCATAGACAGGCCCACTGATGTGCTGTCCTTTCCATCCTTTGAGTTTGCTCCGGGACACTTCAAAGCCGACGACAGCTTCTTGGACCCCGAGACCGGGAGGATTTTCCTGGGGGACATAGTCGTCTCGCTTGAGAGAGTGGTGGAGCAGGCCGAGGAGTTCGGGCACAGCAGGCAGCGCGAGCTTGCCTATCTCGTCATACATTCAACATTGCACCTTCTGGGTTATGACCACACGGACGAGGGCGTGGAAAAAGCAAGAATGCGCCGCCGTGAAAAGGAGATACTCAGCAGAATAGGGATAGACGAAAATGAGTGAGACTATCAGGAAATCAGGAGTTATATCCATAGTGGGAAGGCCGAATGTCGGCAAATCGACGCTTATAAACGCCATGGTCGGCGAGAAAATCGCCATAGTCACCCCAAAACCGCAGACGACGAGAAACCGAATATACGGGATTGTAAACCGCGGCGACACCCAGCTTGTCTTTATGGACACGCCGGGCTTCCATTCCCCGCGCTCAAAGCTCGGCAACTACATGGTGAAGGTCGTCAGCGAGAGCATATCGGGAGTCGACGCCGTAATGCTGCTTGTGGAGCCGGTAGACAGCATCGGAAATCTGGAGCAGGAGCTCATACAGCGGATTAAGAGCACGAAGGTCCCGGCCGTGCTTGTCATAAACAAGGTGGACACCGTTCCGAAGTCTCATGTTCTTGCCGTGATAAAGGTCTACAGCGAGACCCACGATTTTGACGAGATAGTCCCAATCTCGGCGAAGAATTACGACGGCGTGGACCATCTGCTTGACGTCCTGACAAAGTACGCAAGCGAAGGCCCCCCGCTCTTCCCCGAGGATATGGTTACGGACCAGCCCGAGAGGCATGTCTGCGCGGAGATTATAAGGGAAAAGCTCCTTTTGTGCCTTGAGGACGAGGTCCCGCACGGCACCGCGGTGGAGGTCACGAAGTTCTCCGAGCGCGAGAACGGGATAGTCGACATAGACGTGACCATATACTGCGAAAAAACGGCGCACAAGGGCATCATCATAGGCAAGAAGGGCGCGATGCTCAAGAAAATCGGGGAGCTTTCCAGGCGCGACATCGAGGCCTTCCTCGGCACTAAGGTCTTTCTTCAGACCTGGGTCAAGGTGAAGGAAAACTGGCGCGACAACGATTTTCTAATCAGAAACTTCGGATACAATTAACAATATTTGGTAAATATGTATAATAATTGAAATGATTTTCCGAAGACAGGTTGTGCTGGCATTAACCGGCGCACATGACACCTGGCGAAAGCCTTAAATAATAGCGGTTTGCGCAAATGATTCTGTCCCGTTAAGAATCGCACTTTGCCCTTTGAAATACCCCCTCGACGGCCGGCTCTTCCATTCCAGCCAATCTGGCCGGGCGGGTGGCGGACCGGCTCGTCTCATCGTCGGGTTCGTCAAGCATCTATTGCACCGTCGATAAGCGTTCAGAAGCCATATTGCAGTTAACAGCCTGAGATGTATGATAACCGTACATTTCAGGCCGTTTTGTTTTAATCGATAAATTGGGAGGAGGGCAGGGAAGAGGGCGGGGAATGAGTGCAATGGACGGCGAGGCAGTTTTTCCGAGAGCGGCCGGGCAAGGAAGGACCGCGAGGAACTCGGCAAGCGGCTCTCTTAAAAACCTAAGCGCCGAAAACGCTGGCCCGATACGGCGGAAGAAAGCGGGTGATGATATCCCCCGTCTCCATATGCTCAAAAGCAGATTTCAAATGGGTAAATCTGCGCAGAATTTCTTAATTCAAATCTACTATTTATATTGTAAAAATTAGCTTGCTATTGTAGAATGATATCTATAAAGCTAAGTTTTTCTTGCGCCGGCAATAAGACTTAAAAATAAAAAAACTAATTGTGTAGGGGGATTTATTTTGGATAAAGTAAGCAAATTTGAAAAGTACTTAAACGATGTAAACCTGCGCATGTTCGAAAAAACGCAAGATGGCGAAATGGTAATTTTCAAAAGCAGTTATACATTTTGCAATGAACAGAAAGTATTCATTATTATCTTCGATAATAGCGCGTATACTCAGGTCTTGTGCAGGCTGGCAAGATTGGACAACCCTGCGAAAACAGAGAAAATGCTGTATCTGCTTAATGAGTTGAACGCAAAATATAAGCAGCTGAAATTCATTATCGATGACGAAGGTAATGTAGATTTTTCAATAGACTATGTAGCGCTGGACGAAGATTTTAACTGTCAGTTATTTTTAGCTATAGTGTTTTCAATATTCAAAAATGTGGAAAGCGAGTACAGCAAATTTATGCGCATAATATGGGCATAACAGCCCTATTTTTTCCTTAGTCGTTAACTCACAGCCAATCTCCGAATTTTATTTCTATGCCTGTGCGTCCTCCTTTCGCTATTCAGCAGTTAATTTTCTGTCAACTGGTCAGTATGTCCCAAAGCCTGCGGGCCACTCATCACTCCTTGGCGCTGAGGACATAATTTCGAACTTTTATGCGACATAAGCAAAACCTTGGCTATAATCTGTATTGAACAAAAAAGGAAGTGCCTCGTTGAAGGCACTTCCTTTTCGTTTGGATAGGACTTATTTCATTGTCGTTTCAATAAACCTTTGCAAAATTGCCGCCACCTCTGCGCGTGTTGCGCCGTCCTGGGGCATCAGCAGACCGTCGGAACCGAAGAATATAATGCCTCTCTCAACCGCCCAGAGCATGGCCTCGTATGCGTACGAAGGCAGGCTTCTGCCGGCAAACATCGTTACCAGGGCTGAAGTGGCGCAGGTGCTTTATAATCTGTTTGCGAAGTAAGACGACAAACAAAAAAACAAGGCGGAGCATTCGCTCCGCCTCGTTTCATATCGCCCGCGCCCATTATATAATAACAGATGCGTTCAAAAAAGGTAGTAAACAAATTTAATAAGGGGCGGTTCCTGCTTAAAGGGGAAACCGCCCCTTATTGCGTATATCTTGAATCAGAAAACCGGGCGCCGGCAAAGGACAGCCGCGAGGGCCGCCCTTTCTTGCGCTCACGCGGTACGATTCCATGCTCAGCGCAGTATGATTGCATGCACCGCTTCAATCAGGTCGACCACATTCGAACGCTTGACCAGAGATACCGGCTTTCCGTCCACGACAGCGAGGCAATAGGTCGCGTCGTATCGGTACAACTCTATCTGGACCTTCTGGAAGTTTTCGTTGTCGAGATGGAGCGTCATGCCGATTTCCTTCTTCTCGCTGGGCTGCTCGTCGGTGAACTTCTCCGCCTTAATGTTCCCAAGGGCTTTTTTGAAATCCTCAAGCTCCGCCTCTTCCTGCTTGTAGTAATATGTGCGCTCATCGCCCTTCTTTTCGGAAGTGAGGGAATATGTGGCGCCTTCAAGGGAGACGTCAATCTGCTTTACATCCGCAAAATCGGCCCAGAACACTTCGAGGTGGCGGAGCGAGTCGTAGGACGCGGCCGTCAGGTCCTTGTAGCTGTCCGAGCTTATCTTGTAGACAATCTTGGAGTCGCCCACCCTTGCGTAGGCCGTAATCTTTTCATCCTTGGACTCGTCTTCGGAGCCGTCCTTTTTGCTCTCGGCGGCCTTTCTCTCCTCAGGGTCGCGGCTTATATGCAGTACGAAGGTGTTTAAGACCTCTTCCTTGTCTTCCTTCGTCGTGTAGTTAACGGTGACCGTAAGCTCGGGCGCGTCCAGCCCGTATTTCTTCAGCTGCTCGTCGCTTGCGTTGTAGGTCACATAATCGGTCAGGCCGAGCTTGCTTATTTTGCTCAGATAGTTCTTAACCCTTGAAGCGTCGAGCGGCAGTGTCTTATCCCCGAGCTTAGCAAAATAGACGTCGTCCTTGCTGTAGCTGTTCGGGCTGTTTTCCTCGTATACAACCCGGTAGTTTTCGCTGCCCGAGAACTCGATTTCGCTCACCTTGTCGAAGGCAGGAGCCTTATCGTTCTTTATCAGGTCTTTCAGGGTAGCGTCGTAGTAGTCCAGCGGGTCGTTTTTCACAAGGTAGACCTTTCCGTCGCCAATGGAGACGTAGCGCATGGAGTCCATCTTGCTGAAGGTACCGAGCTTTATTTCATAGGACTTGTCCGCCGTCTTTAAATTGATGGAGCACTCTGGGCTGTCCAGTCCGTACTGGCCGTAATCCTCCACGTCCTCAATGATGAAGGACACGCCGAACTCCTCGAAGGGCTTTAATAGCTCCTTGATTCTTTCCTCGTCCACAGGGAAGGCCTCGTCCTCGTCGTAGAGCCAGGTTTCGGCCTTGTGGAAGGAGAGGGTGTTCGATTTATAGGTCCAGGAGAGCGACTCGACTGAGTCGTAGGGGACCTTAAGGATTATTTCATCGCTGTTTTTAATCTTTTCCTTGTGCTCCTCGTGCCGCACAACGGCGAAGGTGGCTATGCACACGACGATAAGAACGCCGAGGAGTATATAGAGTTTTTTAGACCGCTTCATGCTGCACCTTCCTTCTACTGAGAATTACTATGATCCCGACTCCCAGATACACGAGCGGGAACACTCCAATCATGAGGACTTTCAGCAGGGAACCGGTGGACTCGCTTATTGTGAGGTAGTTGTAGTTTAACGACTTGCTGCGGATTGCCACGGCTTCTCTCTCGCCAATGAGGGAGGCCAGCGCGTTCATTCCCAAATCGACGTTTGCACCGGACGAGAAGGCGTTGTACTGGTCCTCGAGGAAAGCCGAGGAGGTGAACCACACGATTTTGCCCCCGTAGAAGTTCTCTATCGAAACCGCGAGCGTGAAGGGGCCGTCGATGTCTCCCTCCTCTTTCTCATAGGTGGAAATGTCGTAGCCCGCTACCTTGCTGAAGGCGGAATCCGAGGTTGTAAGCAGCTTTTTTACAGTCGCGCTCGTGTATTCGCCGCTTTCGGTAAGTCCCAGCGAGACCGGCATGATGGGGAAGTAGTTCTCCTTAATCAGGGGGTCTGTAATCTCGCTGCTCTCCATGTCGGGCAGCAGCATGTAGGGCGTTCTGAATGCGTAGTGCTCCCTGTCGGCCTCTATGACGACGCCTTCGTTCGCCTCAAGCCCGTAGTCTGCCAGAAGGCTGTAGAGGTTTTTCAAAACGCCGTCCTTGGTGGGGCCTGCAATCACGAGGAGCTTTCCGCCGTCCTTCACATAGTCGGCCAGCATCTCCTTTTCCTCTTCAGAGATGTCGCTGCTCGGCGCGTAGATGACGATGCAGTCGGCTTCCTCGGGGATTGAATCCACGGTTAATAGCGATAAGGTCTGGATTTCCATGTTGGCTTTTTCAATTTTGTCTTTGAAAGTGGGCGGAAGCTCCGCCTCGCCGTGCCCCTGCAGGAGATAGAGCTGGGGCAGGTCTTCTGTTACTACGTAGTCAATCGCCGAGGTGATGGCGCCTTCTCCGTCGAAGGAAGTGCTGTAGGTGTAGGAGTAGATGTCCGTCTCCGTCACATAAATGTCGTCGTAGCCGATATAGCGGCTGCGCTCCCCGCACTCTACGACGAGGCTGTTGTTCTTCACCGTTTCGTCAGTATACTTCTCGGCGAAGGTCGGGTAGATGTCTGGATTCTTCTTGACGACCTCAATGCGGTCGGAGAGGCTTTCGTACTTGCCGAGAAGGTTTTCGATTATTCTGTCTTCTTTGCCCGCCTGCACAATCCAGTAGATGGTCACATCGTCCTTCAGCGAGCTCAGCACCGCCTTCGTATTGCTGGTGACGGAGTAGAGCTTGGCCGCGCTGATGTCGTACTTGGTGAGGTTGCTCGGCAGCGCCGAAACGAGGATGTTCACAAGAATCAGAATCGCGAGCACCACGGCGGTCAAAATAAGGGAATAGGAGCCGCCGCGGAAGGCGTTCTTGTTCTTCTCGCTGCGCTCCGAGGATTTAAAAAGTTTTGGCTTGTCCATCAGTTGTACCTCCTTTTCTCAAGGGACTGTACGGACAGGAAAAGGAAGAAGACAATCACTGTCAGAAAGTACACGACCGAGCTCATGTCGAAAACGCCGTTTACGAAGGAGTGGAACCTCTCAAAGAGGGAGAGCTTTCTCATTATGCCGGGGAGCAGGCCCTCGAACTTCGTCGAGTCGAGGTAGTATGCGACCGCCGTTGCGACGATTAGAACCAGGCAGAAGCCGAAGGCCAGATTCTCGTGTTTCGTCAGGTAATAGATAATCGCTCCCAGCGCGAGGATTAGGACGCAGATGGCTACGAGGGAGCCGAAAGCCGAGGAGGAGACGTACTCCGCGAGGCTTACGCTGTAGTAGTTGAGCAGGATAACCGCAATCCCGATGCCAGCGGCAAAGCCCTGGTTTTCGGTCAGGGAGGAGATAAATACGCCGACTGCGATTAGGGCGGCGCCCATCAGGAAGAATGCGATGATGGAGCCGTAGGAGGTAAGCAGATAGACATCGCCGTACTTTGAGAAAATCAGGGGGTAGACTGAGATGATGCAGAGCGGAATCAGATATACTATCAAAAGCGCGAGATACTTCCCGAGCACCACCTCGGTTGTGGTTATCGGAAGGGAGTACAAAAGCTGGTCGGTCTTGAGCTTCCGCTCCTCCGAAATAACGCGCATAGTCAAAATCGGCACGATTACGACAAAAATCAGCGAGCCGAAATTGAGCACAAATTCAAAATTGCTGACCGCGGCCCGTATGTTGTACAGCATCGCGCCTATTCCAACAAAGGCCAGCAGGAAAGCGCCGAACACATAGGCCGTCAGCGAGTGGAAGTAAAGCCTCAGTTCATGCTTGAATACCGCAGTCATTCCTTAGCCACCGCACTTTCAGCTGATTTAGCGCCGGACTCATTGTTTTCCGTAAGCTGCAGGAAGATGTCCTCCAGATTGCCTCTTTTCAGGCTCATCTCGAGCAGCGCCTTGCCCTTCGCGGCGAAGGCGAAGAAGACGGCGCGGGAAATCTCGTAGATGTCCTTGCAGTCGGTCTTGATTCGAACCTGCAGGTATCCCGGCTCCTTCTCCTCGGTGCTAATCTCTGTGAGGCGCTCGACGCCGGAGAGAATCTCCCTTGCTTCTTCAGAGGACGCGTCGGTCGTGATAATCATCTCGTTCGGCGCGAGCAGGCGCCTTTCGAGGTTCTCCGGCTCGCCGAAGGCGACCAGTCTGCCGCCTGAGATAATCAGCACCCTGTCGCAGATGGTCTGCACCTCGGAGAGAATGTGGGAGCTGAAAATCACCGTGTGGGTCTTTCCCAGTTCCTTGATGAGCTCGCGGATTTCGATAATCTGAATCGGGTCGAGTCCGACGGTCGGCTCGTCCAGAATTATTACCTTCGGATTTCCGAGAAGCGCCTGCGCGATTCCGACCCTCTGCCTGTAGCCCTTGGACAGCGCCGAGATGCGGCGGTTCTTAACGTCGCCGATATTGGTCCTTTGAACGACGTCTTCAATCTGCCGCTTAAGCTCTGCGCCGCGCAGTCCCTTGGCTTCACCGACGAAGCGCAGATATTCCAGAGGCGTTTCGTTCATGTAAAGCGGGGGCTGCTCGGGTAGGTAGCCGATGAGCTTCTTGGCCTTCTCTGGCTCTTCGAATATGTCGTGGCCGTAGATTTTCACATTTCCCGCCGTCGCCGACAGGCACCCGGTCATGATATTCAAAGTGGTGGATTTCCCGGCGCCGTTCGGCCCCAGAAAGCCGTACACATGCCCCTCGTCAATCTCAAACGAGAGGTCGTCGACTGCCTTGAAATCACCGTAACACTTTGTTACGTGTTCCACCGATATCATACTAAGCCTCCTATTCTTGGGTTTTCTGCAAAATACGAATTATAATACCAAAGGCTGAAAATAGCCTGAAATAATTGTAAAAATTTTTTGAACAACGATGGAAAAGATAAAGAATCGGACCCCGTTTCCACAGACTGGAACTGTCACCATGTTTAATAAAGGCTGCGGCTCCGTGCAGCGGACGTCTGATTAGTTTTTTAACGAATCGGGATATTAAATTTAAATGCCGCGCGGCAAATAAAAAAGGCGCGATGCGCCATCGCGGGCGGAAAGCGGACACGGCTTGCTATGCTTTTGAAGGCTGTGCTATAATAAATCCGGAGCAGGTATTGCGCTCAAGTATTTGACAGATTTAACTTGATTTCTCTGTGCAGGTTCAAAAAATTGCAAGTATAGCGGGGGAAAAAACAAGACAAGCTAGAAGCAGCGGAGGTAGAGGACTATGCGCAAAGCTGCTTATTGGAAGTTATTTGTCAAGACCGGAGACCCTCGCTTCTATTTGCTATATAGACTGCTTTCCGAGCGTTAAAGGGCGGAGACACACCGCCGCGCTTCCCAAAATTACATGCCCGGAGGGCATAGGCTCTCCGGGCATGTCCCGGAGTTGGGAGTTACATATGTACAAAGTCACGAAAGGTCTTGTGCTGCGCGAGACAAATTTTAAGGAGTCCAGCAAGATTCTCACCGTTCTGACCGAGTCGGACGGGAAGCTGTCCGTCGCGGCGAGGGGGACGAGGCGCAAGGGCAGCAGGATAGGCGCGGCTTCGCAGCTTCTGGCCTATTCGGAAATGACCCTTTTCCACTACAAGGGGCGCTGGACCCTGAACGAAGCGAGCACGATAGAGCTCTTTCCCGCCGTCAGGGAGGACATCGAGCTGCTCGCCCTGGGCTCCTATTTCGCCGAGCTCCTGGAGGCCGTCACCGACGAGGACCAGCCGAACCCGGAGCTTTTGAGCTTAGGGCTTAACAGCCTCTACGCGCTCGGCAGGAAAACGTATCCGCGAGAGCTTGTGAAGGCCGCGTTTGAGATGCGCCTTATCTCGCTTGCCGGCTATGAGCCCGAGCTCCACGCCTGCGTAATATGCGGCGCGGAGGATTTGGAAAGCCCGATGTTCAGCCCCGAGAACGGCGGGCTTATCTGCCTTAAATGCGGTGCCGGCGAGACTTCGATGCCGCTCTGCGCAGGCTCGCTCAGCGCGCTGAGGTATATCGTAAGCTCCGACCCGAAAAAACTCTTTTCCTTCAAGCTGGGCAGCGCGGCATTAAAGCGCCTCGGCGACATTTCGGAAGCCTATGTGCTCTCGCAGCTTGAACGAGGCTTTAAAACGCTCGATTTTTATAAAAACATGACCGTATTAGGAGAAAATAATGGAGTTTCATGAAAAATCGCTGAACATACTGGAGCTGCCCGCGGTGCTGGAGATGCTGGCCGCCGAGGCGGTCAGCGAGAGCGCTAAGGAGCGCGCAAGGGCGCTTCGCCCCTCGTCCAACATATACGAGGTTCTGGACCGCCTGAAGGAGACCACCGACGCAAAGGCCCTGATGGCGGTAAACGGCAATCCCTCTTTTTACGGGATAAAGGACGTAAGCGGCTCCCTCTCGAGGGCCGAGAGAGGCGGAATGCTGACCACGCGCGAGCTGCTCGACATAGCCGCGGTTTTGCGCGCGGCGCGGACGGTGAAAGCCTACTCCGCTGCGGAAGGCACGAGCCTCGAGGGGCTCTTTGCCTCGCTGCGGGGCAACAAGTACCTCGAGGAGAGCATCACCAATTCGATAAGCTCGGAGGACGAGATTGCGGACTCCGCCAGCAGCGAGCTTGCCGCAATCCGCAGGCAGATTCGCGCGGCGAACGCAAGGGTGCGCGAGGCGCTGCAGAGGATAATATCCTCCCCGAGCTACTCCAAGGCGCTCCAGGAGCCGATTATCACGATTCGCTCGGACCGATATGTCGTTCCCGTGAAAGCGGAGTACAAAAACGCCGTCCCCGGTCTTGTGCACGACGTGTCCGCAAGCGGCGCGACCCTTTTCATAGAGCCGATGCAGGCCGTTGAGGCGAACAACGAGATAAGGGAGCTCAGGGCGAAAGAAGAAAAGGAGATAGAGCGGATACTTATGGCGCTCTCGGCGGAGGCCGCCGCGCATAAGGAGCCCATAAGCTCCGATTTTGCTATCCTTGTCGAGCTCGACCTGATATTCGCAAAGGCTAAGCTCTCGTACAAGCTGGACTGCTCGGAGCCCGAGGTAGCGGAAAGGGGCGGCGTTGTCCTAAGGCGCGCAAGGCATCCGCTTCTCCCCAAGGGGACCGCCGTTCCAATCGACATCGCCCTCGGAAAAAACTACGACACGCTTGTGATTACCGGCCCGAACACCGGCGGCAAGACCGTGAGCCTCAAGACGCTCGGGCTTCTCTGCCTTATGGCCCAGTGCGGCCTGCACCTGCCGGCGGGCGACGGCAGCAGAGTCTGCGTGTTTAGTAAAATCATGGCGGACATAGGCGACGAGCAGAGCATCGAGCAGTCGCTCTCGACCTTCTCGGCGCATATGGTTAACATAGTCCAAATCCTGCAGGAGGCGGGAGAGGACACGCTGCTTTTGTTCGACGAGCTCGGCGCGGGAACGGACCCCGTCGAGGGCGCGGCTCTGGCCATAGCGATTATCGAATACGCCCGCGCGCGCGGAGCCATGGTCGCGGCGACGACGCACTACGCGGAGCTTAAGATATACGCGACCGCGACGCCGGGGGTCATGAACGCCTCCTGCGAGTTCGACGTCG
>ENA-UPSB01000408-UPSB01000408.1-bioreactor-metagenome-genome-assembly--contig:-NODE-408-length-73083-cov-121.640152_pt1 | contig 73083 bp, 65 predicted proteins | sample MGYA00238182_ERZ773286 | MGnify/ENA primary metagenome ERZ773286 (study PRJEB29026, sample SAMN07631240) | bioreactor metagenome | isolation source: Switchgrass digestor | place: USA: Dartmouth... | reverse complement strand
TTCATTCACCGCTGTCTTCATCGTCCGCTTTCCACCCATCGGGCGTCTTTGTAAGAGTGTAAGTTTTTGGAGACCCTTGATGTCCCCCTTCTTCCTCAATGGTGAAGCCGCCTGCCCGCAGTTTACTGATGTCGTTTCTCACAGTCTGGTCGCTGACCTTCAGTAAGTCGGTTAGCTCTTTCTGCGTGTAGCTCCGCTGTGTCAACAGCTTCGCCAGCTTCTGCAGGCGCACTTCGCTGTCTTTCAGCTTGATGTTGATGCGGAAACCGTCGTCGTAAACCAGATTCCCGTCCTCGAATTTTAAGCTCAAATTCTCTACAGTCTCAGCGTCGCGGAACTCTCCGGTAACAACTACGCCTACATCTTCGTCTTTCTGGAACTTGCGGATGTCTATCACGCCGTCCATTTCCGCCCCTTTGACAGAAGACCCCCTGCTGGCATACACAAGAACGTCCGACGGCTTTTTGGCGGTGTGGTCAACGACGACGACCGCCATGTGGGGGTACTTGCGGAGGAGCATATTCAGCGGCGCGAATACCTGCTGCATGACAGAAGAGTCGTTTTCGTCTCCATCGAAGAAGCTCCTCAGTGGGTCAAGTACGAGCAGGTCAGGCCGGAACTCGTCAATAAATTTGAGCAGGTCTTCAAATTCCGGGTTTTTCGGTAGCAGTTTCACGCCTGTCCTGTGCGGGATGACGATGTTGCTTGTACCGGCAAGGCTCTGCTGTACTCTCTGGATTAAAGCGTTGGTCGAGTGTTCTTCCTCCACCATAACGGCTTTGATTCCAGAGACGGTAGTTTTCCAAAACGGTACCCCGCAGACGTTTTCTCCGCGGCTGAGCGCTTTCAATAAGCTTAGGACAAACCACGTCTTCATCTGCTTCGGCGGCCCTTGGACAAGGATTTTTTGCCCTCTCGCTATCATTCCTTTTACCAACCAGTCAGGCTCCGCAGGCTCTCTCTTCAGCAGTTCTTCCACCCTGTAGTAGCGGGAAAACCGGTCTTGGTGTTCTTCAAGCGGGATTAGCTCTACCAGTTCCTGGTCGGTATGGTTGTTGCGGGTCAACCACTCACAGATGTCTTTCCCGACATCGCCCCGCTTCCACGGCAGTTCAACCACTTTACACCGTTCTTCTCCCAGCACCGCTAGGGCAGACCTGACAAAGTTCGCGCTGGCGTCGTCGTCCTGCGGGATGAGGTAGATGGTGCGTATGCCTTCAAATTCCCGTTTCCACTCCTTGCGGAAATTGTTGCCCGGCACGCTCACTACAGGGATGTCTACACCGCAGGCTTCAAGCGCTTGGATAGTCCTTAGAGCATCGCTTTCTCCCTCTACTATAACTGCTTGGCTCTTCCCCTCAAGACTGTCGAGGTTCCACAATGAAAAGCGGGAGTTTTTAACCGCTCCTTTCCTGCCGTCGTAAGCCCTCCCTCTGATAGCCCTGATTTTGCCCCTCACGCGAAAAGGGACTACCAAGCATTCAACCTGTCCTGCCTCTTCGTCATGGGGGACATAACCCCATTCGAAACGTTCCAGCATCTCATACTTGATTCCTCTGGCGGTAATGTACTCTTGGACAATCGGCAGTTCCGGGCGCAGGCGCGCTTTTGCTTCTTTGATAAACTCTTCAAATTCCTCTTCCTGCCCGGGTGTGGGGATATAGGTGTGGCTGGGGTCGTAGTGGGGGAACGCTCGGAGGTAGCTTCCTGTCCGTTCGTCTTTTACGTAAAGCTCGCGGAGGTAGTCGTTTATGAAATAGCTCGCGTCTTCCGGCGCAATGCCTGCAATTTCAACTAAAAAGCGGTACGGCGAAAAGCTCCCGCATACATGGCAGACGTAAAAGCCCGACTTGACGTTGACCGTCGCGGAAGGCTTCCGGTCGCTGTGGTATAAGCACTTTAAAGATTGGACGGTAAAGCCGTCTTCCTTTATGTCCATCCTGTCCAGTTCAGGAAAATAGCGGGCGTAAAAATCCCGCCAAGGTTCGGGGTGAAGAGACTCGTTAAAATCAACCCTCCACTTCTTCATACTTAAAACCTCCTCTGCCTATGGTAATATTATACATTTGACCTCAGCAACTTTCAATAAGAAGCTCAAAATTTTTGACCTTGGCGCAAGGGATGTACAAAGAAAGAAAAAGACAAATTTTGACAAAATTTTTGGTTCCCTCTTTAAATTTACATAGATGTACATTATAATATAATTAAGCAGATGGAAATATTTAACAGACAAGGAGTTGATGCGTTGAACAAGAAACAAGGCAAAAAGAAAGTGCGGGAAATCATCCGCTGTTTGAAACAAAGCGGAGACTACTCGGAACAAGAAAACTGTATTAAGGTTGCGGAACGGAAGCTGGAGGTGCTCGTAAAAGAGGCTCCAGCTTCTCTGGTTTATGAGTTGGGCTGCGTCTACAGCCACTTTAAGAATTCCGGCGGTGATGTGGACACTGCTCTATCTCGGCTGAAGAAAATTTTGGAACGAGAGGTAAAAAAGGAGGATGAGTAAAATGGCGGGTAATAATCAAACAGTCCAAAAATCTAAGAAAGAGGAGACGGAAAAAATGAAGGTTGAGTTTACTGTTTCCGCAGAGGGTAAGGAACAAGACCTTAAACTGCAGGAGTTGCAGAAGAGACGGGCGACTTACCGCGCTAACCTTTCTTATGCGGTGCAGATGCAGGATAAGTATGCCGTAGAGTACACTGAAGCAATGCAGGCTGGAGCCGACCAGTTAACAATTGATAAGCTGGAATTGAAGCTGGCAGAGCAGAAACTGCGGATTGAGTTTTACAGGGAAAAAATCGCTAAAGTGGAAGAGGAAATTGCCCGTTACAGAGTAGAAAGAAAAAAGGAAGAGGCTTCGGGAAAGGAAGGAAATGAGAGTGCCGCTTAAGCAAAACAGCGGCACTCTCGCTTTACTCTTGCTTTTTCTCAAATTACAACCAATTATACGACTCTATGCCCTACGGAACTTTTTTCTTCAATATATTTATACTCCGGGGCCAATTGCAAACTTTTTTAGAAATTATCCCACCTCAACATTTTTCTATCAAGTTGATTGATATTGATTTGTTTTGGTATAATATCTATGAAATTCCATCAAGTTGAGGTGGGTTAAATGGTAGCAAGGAAACCGGAGCCGCGGACAAAGCTGGTAAGCGTTACTTTTACCACAGAAGAGTATGAAGCAGTAAAGAGAGCGGCCGCTATGACCGACCGCAGCCTAGCTGCGCTTGTCCGCTGGGCGGCTATTAAGTATCTGAGGGAATTATCACTGCTTCCAAGCGGGGACGAATTCGGAAGGGAGGGAGCCGAAGATGAGACTTTGGCATAAGGTTTCAATATCGTTAGTGATTTTGGCTGTTGTTGCCGGCGGCTACTTGATTTTTCCCATGTCTGGGATAAAATCAGCAACAAATAATCAAGTTCAGGATACTGCATATAAGACAGCTTCTGAAGATGCTCCTATTGCTCAAGAAACTTCATCTGTGAAAACGCCGGACGTTGTTATCAGCAAAGCAAACCTCCATAAGTCTGATGTTCCCTTGCCTGACAAGGATATGGTAGAAAAAGTACAAGCTGAACTGTTTAAGGGTGTGAAGAAGGAAGACTTAGAAAAAGCGAAAAAGACCGTTCACGAACTGCATATGTATTTCGAGTCCGGTTTTGTTTATGAAGCAGAAAACTGGATTGAAAAGTACAGCGACCCAAATAGTCCGGGATGGGTCTTCTGGGAGAAAACCGGCACAATCGAAATCCCCGGCTATACGGAAAAGGTGTATAATGAAAAGGATGGCAATTGGTATATACAACGACTTGAAGAAGTTAAAGCGGCTTTCGCTGATAAAACAGCCTTCACTGACGATATTACTAAAGCTCAAGAATTGATAAGCGAAGCTGTAAAGAACCACGACATCAAAAATTTGTGGTATGCTCATCAGGTGTTACACAACCTCGATTATTGGGTGCTGAACTACCCTATCCAATATCCCAAAGGTACTGCTGCCCCACCTGATTGGAAGGGTGTGGAGACGTATTTTGGTGTTACAAAAACACTCAAAGGTTTTTATCAGACAGCACTTGAAGAGTATATTTATGATGAACAAACAGGAAGGTATATTAACAAAATTACTGGTGTTTGGTATGTCGTTAAGGACGGATACAAGGTAATACCACCCGAAGAATATATTGACCGCGCCAAAGTAGAGACAATTGACGGTATCAATATTACAGACCGCCCTAATGATGTGTGGGAGCTAAAAGAGATACGGGAGATAACTATTAAATCAGGAGATACGCTGGTTGACATTATCAACCCGTACTTTATGAATGAGCATTTCAGAATGAATTATGAATGGTATGCTAAACAGGTTCTGAAACTTAACAACATTACCGACCCTCACTATATCAAAGCGGGAGACACCTTAAAGATACCGATTTATATTGACAAAGGTGCAAAAGTGAACTAGTAGGTGGTAGCATGAAGCAGTTAATAAAGCGTGCCGCTGTCCTCTGTCGGGTTTCCACAGAAGACCAAGCAGAAGGGACTTCTCTCGATACCCAAGCGGAAATCTGCATGGAGGAAGCAAAAAGACGCGGTTACCACGTTACAGAAGAAGACGTATTCAAAGAAGACGGATACAGCGGAGCACTGGGGATTGATGCGAGACCAGTGCTCCATCAGCTTTGGGAGAAATACCAAGCGGGAGAATACGACGCTATCTTCGTCTACCGCCAAGACAGGCTTTCCCGCTCTCTTGCCCTTTTTGCCGCCCTGCGGGACGAAGCCCGAAAAGTAAGGCGGTGCGGCCTTAAAGGAGACGGCTTTATTTTCGTGCAGGGGTCTAACGACGACACTCCTGAAGGTAAACTGCAGTCAAACATCCTCGCCACTTTTGCGGAGTATGAAAGGGAAGTTATCAAATTAAGGACGGTGACCGGCAAGAAAAAGCTGGCAAAAGCAGGCAAGTATTCCGGCGGCTCTCAACCGTTCGGCTACAGGTGGGATGACGAAAAAGAAAAATGGGTAATTCGAGAAGATGAAGCCAAGATAGTTAAGCTTATTTTCCAATGGTACGTCTATGGAGACGAGTCAGGACAGCCTTTGGGTATGGTGCGGATTGCCGAAAAGCTGACTGAACTCGGTATACCCACGCCTAACCAATTTCGCAAAACCCGAAAAGGGCGCGCTGGAAAAATGCAGGCTCATTGGGGCGACGCTACCGTCCAACGCATTCTTACTCACACTGTTTACGCCGGGACAAATTATCTCTGGAGGGGTGATAAAATGCAGGTCAGTCCAGAACAGGTCGAAAAAATAAAGAAGGAAAAAACTGATGGGTGGTTTGAGGTAGACTTCCCGCCGATAATTGACAAGATGCTCTGGGAGAAAGCGCAGGAGAAGAGAGTGCAGTCCAGAGGAGGGTTTAACCGCAAGAGACCCAAGCCTATACTTGCCGGTCGTATCTTCTGCGGTGTCTGCCAGCGCCCGTTTCACGATGCTATGTATAACAAAGGCACAAAACTGGTTTTCAAGTGCAACGGGAAACTGAAACAGTACCACCTTGACGGGAGCCCGAAATGTGACAGCCCTGTGCTTGACGGCGAAGCAGTTACTGCAGAAGTCAAAAAACGGATTATTGATATGCTTCAAGACAAAGACCAGATGCGGAAAGCCATCGAGGAGTACGTCGGTTCGCTGGAACGCCGGAAGGAAGAACTTGAAACCCTGCTCTCTCCCATAACAGAGCAAATTTCTCATCTGCAGGAGAAGCAGAAAAGGCTCGCTACTGTCTATGTTGACGGGGCTTTGTCTCACGAAGATTATAAGCGGCAAATCAACGAATTGAAGGAGCAGGAGCTTGCCGTCCGCAGGCGTTATGAGCATTACTGGCCGGAGATGGAAAACCTCACAAAACTGGAGCAAAATATTGCTGTTGTAAAAGAAGCAATTGAAGAGGAACTGTTTGATGTTCGCTACCAGCCGGATGATAACACCGTTACGGAGAATATTGCTTTTGTGAAGGTTCACGATGAAAAACATTTAACGGTCGGATTCCCACAGAGAGTAGTAACCTGGGAAGAACTGCTTGACAGGTTACAGGTGAAGCTGTGGGTGTATCCAGACCGTTTAGAGGTTAGGGGAATTGTCCCGATTGAAGATATAGCGAATCCTAAATGCTGTTGAATATTGAATATACGCACCATAATGCACGATAGCTGAGAAAAAAAAAAGCTGCTGCAAATTATTTTGCAGCAGCTTTGATTTTTTAGAAGTATTTTTTGCTTCCCCAGAGATTATTCTTTTTCAGATCAATGTACTCGTTGTAAGCACGTTCGAGAATCTGTTTTTCATTGGCAAACTTCAGCATGTGATATGCCTCATGAAATTTATAATACCCTGAGTCCATAAAATACTCTTCGCGTTGTGGTTTGCTGTAATAGCTGTTAGCCATCATTAAATACCAATGGACATCTTTTACTACTGTATTATACGGGGTGCTGAAAGAATACTGGCTTTTTCCGATGTACTTGATAATGGAAGCATCGGTTCCGGCTTCTTCCTTGACTTCACGGATCGCAGTTTCCTTGAATTCTTCACCTTCTTCAACTGTTCCTTTCGGCAGCACCCACCCTTCATATTTATTCTTATAATTTTTATACAGTAATAGAATCTTTCCCCGGAAAATAACTACACCACCACAGCTCGTTGCTTCAACCATCGCAATTCCTCCTGCTTCTTGGTGTGTTGTCTTCAACTACTATACAGTATACACCAATTTGCAGTGTATATCAACTTGCATTTATGAATTTCGCACAAAACACACCCTGTGATACTATTTAAAATATGCACTGAAGACCTTCTCTGCGATAGGTATGGCGTACTCACTGCCGGAGCCTTTGTTTTCAACAATGACACTTATTGCTATTTCAGGATCATTTACGGGAGCAAAACCGATAAACCACGCATGGGGCTCCTTGCCTTCCTGCTCGGCCGTCCCGGTCTTACCGGCAGCCTTGACCTTCAAATCATTCAGCTTTGACGCTGTTCCTTCCGTAACAACGCTTCGCATGATGCTTTTAAGGTAATCCGCTTCCTTTGCGGTCATAACCTCGGCCGCTTCCTCGGGGACATAGCCTTTAATGACCCTGCCGCCCGCCGTCTCAACCCTGTCGATTACATAGGGCTTCATCATTACCCCGCCGTTGGCAACAGCCGCCGCGATCATGGCATTGTGCAGCGGTGATATCAGGGTCCTTCCCTGTCCAATGGCTGTCTGCATGGTTTCCTTGACCCCCGATTCGCCCACGGCAAGCAGGAATCTGCTGGGATTATTCACAATCCTTGCAGGCAGGGATTTATTAAAGAAGAAGCTCTCGCAAAGGCCGCGGAAATCTGCAATCGACAGGCTCTGCGCGATTTTGGAGTATGCGGTGTTGCATGATTTTGCAAATGCTTCTTCAAGGTCCACATGCCCATGCGCCCTGCCGCTGCTGCATTTTATAATCATACCGCCGTACTCGATGCTTCCCGAGCAGTCGTAGCTGAAATCCATATAGTCCGGATTGGCCCTGATATAAGCCAGGGTTGTTAAAACCTTGAAGGTGGAACCCGGTGGATAAAGGCCCTGGGATGCCCTGTTAAGCAGCGGGGATTCACTGCCCAGGTCTTCAGCAAGCTTCTCCCAGTCCTCGTCTATGGTATTTGGGTCGTAGGACGGCTTTGATACCATGGCAAGGATTTTTCCGGTCTTGGGTTCCAAAACCACAACAGCTCCCCTGTTGTCTCCCAGGGCTTCATATGCAGCCTCGGTCAACTTGCTGTTCAGGGTCGTTATCACGTTATTCCCCGGATTTTTTACGCCCATGATGTCGTTGTACATTGCCTTGGCGGAGTTCCCGTAGGAGGTTAGAAGCGTTATGTTTTCCACCTCTTCAATTCCGGATCTGCCGCGCTTAACTCTTCCTACTACATGGGCATACATGTCGCCATAAGGATAATATCTCGTTTCATTTCCTTCCTCATCAGTGACGGTTTCCGCAAGAACAACCCCGTCAGCCGACATTATTTTCCCTCTTAAGACCCGCTTCGACAAGACATCATGCCTGAGATTATAAGTGCTGTTGATTACATGTTCACTCTTTGCCAGCAGAAAATAAGCAAAATACCCCATCACGAGAACAAAAAGACCTGTAAATATATAAACCACGGACAGTATGGTCTTCCCTCCGACGGGTTTTGCCGGTTTGTCAGGTTTATCGTTTATCCCCTGTATCAACATAAACATAATAATTGTGGCCACCATGGAACTTCCGCCGTAGCTGATAAGCGGAAGGGTTACACCTGTTGAAGGTATGAATTTGATTACCCCTCCGATGCATAAGAACACCTGGAATATGAACATGACTGAAAACCCCAGGGTCATCAGGCCGCCGAACCTGTCCTCCAGCTTTAGTGATATGTTCATGAGAATCATGAAGCAATTTATATACAGCAGTATAAGGCACAGGGAAAACAACCCTCCAAACTCCTCCGCTATGGCCGAAAAGATAAAGTCGCTGTCAACAACGGGAATCGTGGTCGGAAGCCCTTGGAACAAGCCCATGCCAAACCATCCGCCTGTCCCGATTGCAAATAAAGACTGGGATATCTGGTATCCCTCATTGTCGATATACCCGAACGGGTTTTGCCAAGCCAGCACCCTGACCTTTACATGGTCAAACAGGTTGTATGCAACCCACGATGCGGCGCTTCCCCCTGCCAGTCCGAGAAGCATGTATAACGGCTTTTCTGCGGCGGCATAAAGCATGAAAACATAGGTGACAAAGAATATCAGCGCTCCGCCCAGGTCCTTCTGAAACACTATGGCAAGCACCATTGCCGCGGCTGACAGGGTCACCAGGCACACCCTCTTAAAATCCGCCCCATCCTTATACAGCGAGGCAATGCACAGAACATACAGCAGCTTTACGAACTCGGTCGGCTGAAATGAAATAAAGCCGAATAAATCCAGCCAGCTTTTTGCGCCGTAGTTTTCCGTACCAACCGCCAGGACCAGGATTAATAGAACAAATCCGGCCAGCCCGTATATCCATCCGAATTCTCTGATGCGTGCAAGCCTTTGCATCAACGCGGGAATAAATATTCCAACGCACAAGGATGCCGCGCTTATTATAAACTGCCTTACCGCCTTGTCAAAGGACAGCCTGGCAAGGATTATATAGCCTATGGAAAGGAACATCATCATATTCAATAACAGCAGCCTTGATTTCCCGGGATATATGAACCAATGCAGGATAAAAACAAGCACGAATACCAGCGTTTCTGCGACGTAAAGCCACAGCAGCCTGCTGTTTTCCACCTGCATATACATCGTAAAATACCCTGTGAAATGGAACATGAACAAGAACACTGTCATCCATTTCAGGGATCTTTTATGGTTTCCTGCGTTTTTTCCCACCGACACCCTTATGGAATGATAAGTGAAGGCTCCAACCATCAAGAGCATCAGGTATTTTGTCAGTTCCACTATAAAACGCATTGCCTCACCCGCTTTCAGCTACTCAACGCCCCGCTTGAAATGACCGGTTGTAATATTTTCAAACTCCAGGGACGCATTCCTGCCGTATATGAAGGCATCTTCAAATGCCTTTAGTACCGTTTCAGCTTCCTTGGGCCCTTCAAAAGTAAAATCAAGCCTTATGGCTTCGGGCCTCAATCTCATGATTTTTTCCGCCTGTCCAAGCAGTGATAAGCGCTGTCCGTTATAAATGATATTATTACAGCTGCCGCAATGAGCCCTTACATAAAACCTCATCCCCAGCCGGTCGGTAAGATAAGGCGCATCGGAAGCATCCATGCGGCATTTCCCACAGCCCTTTGTATTGTCATACAGGCACTGCACCGATACCATGACCGGCAGGAAACCGTAAGCCACAAGCTCACAATCCTGTAGGCCCAGGGTTTTCAGCTCTTTTTCATTCAGCTCCAAGGGCGCGGTAAAATGACAGATTCCCTTTTCTCTCCAAAACTGCTTTGCTTCCCGGTTAAATACATACATGTTATGGTTCAGCCGCAGCTCTTTCTTTATCCCGGCGCTGTCCAAGGCCTTTAACAACAGCTCCGCCTCTTCAAGATTTTTAATAATAAATCCTCTTACGTCATCCCGTTTGGCAAGCATGGACAAATCCTTTTCCAACCGTTTATAGGTTGCCTGCCTGCATATATGGGGCAGAACGACATAATAAGCCTTCCCGGAGGCCGCCGTTTCCCCGGCCATATGGACAAGCTCATCCGGCTTAAAGAGTTCGTAGTCCGCATATATTGAAGAAACTCCGGAAAACCGCAGAGCCGTCTCGAACTGCTCCGCTGTGGATACAGCTGCATTTATAACGATCTGTAGGGCAGTATTGTCACCGGCTGAAGCGATGCACATGCCATTTAATGCGGAATCCTTAGGTACAAGGTCCTTTTCCGTCCTTCGGCACGCACCGGTAACGGCATCGGTAAGCATGGCCGCCGCATCCCTGCGGATCTCGTTAAGCCATGATACGGGGACAAATATATTGTCATCAGCTTCGACAGCCAGTTCCTTGAATGAATACGGCGTATCACCAAGCTTGTCAACGGATGCCGCAAGCCTGTCCCTGGTCATGGGTTGATTTTTCGCGGCTTCAACCGGATTGTGATATGCGGTTACGGAATGTTCGTCCATGCTGAGGGTAAGGCTCAGCCTTTCGCCCTGTCTTGCGTACAGGAAGCCGGTTATCTCCCGCTTTATATCCGTATCCATATATTTCTTTCTTATATCGTTAAGCAGCTTGTTGTTCCTGGTGCGGTAAACCGCGTACCCATTCCTTATATCCGGATAACCGCCGCTTTTGCGGGCCCCGAACCTTGCCGGCATTCTGCCCGTCCTGGCCTTAAGCAGACCTTCGGCGGATATGGCATCCTTAACGGTAAACTCGTATACGGGCCTGTTGCCATAATCCCTTATCTCAAGCACATCCTGCGCATTTATATCCTCATCGAGCCGGATATATGCATATCCTTTCTCGTACTCCATCACTTCCCCCACAAGCACTCCGCCGTGGTTCGGTCTTGCCATGGACATCATGGACCTGCCGTGATATGTTCCACCGTAACCCCGGGAAAATCCGCCCCTGTTATAAAGGTCCATCAGGCTTGTCATATCATTCTTATATTCGAAGCTTTCCAGGTGCCTGTAAAATTCTTCCTTGCCCTTTTCCAGGTACAAATCCACATACTTACGGTAAATGCTTGTTACTCCGGCCGCATATTCCGGTCCCTTCATCCTGCCTTCTATCTTGAAGGAATTCACACCGGACTCTATTAAATCCGGGATTATCGCTATTGTATTTATGTCCTTCGGGCTTAGAAGATAGGGTACATCCACCGAGGATACCATTTCCCCGCCCGAATAAAACCTGTACGGCATCCTGCATGGCTGGGCACATCTGCCCCTGTTGCCGGATCTGCCGCCAATCATGCTGCTCAGCAAGCACTGTCCCGAATAGCAGTAGCACAACGCCCCATGAACAAAGGCTTCTATCTCCATGTCGGTATTGTCCCTTATATATTTAATCTCCTCAAGAGACAGCTCTCTCGCCGCTACAAGGCGGGTCACGCCCGTACTCTTTAACAGCCGCGCTCCCTCAGGCATCATAACGGTAGCCTGGGTACTGGCATGGATGGGAAGCTTGGGAAAATGCCTGTGAATGAATCTCATAACACCCACGTCCTGCACAATAACCGCGTCAAGCCCGGCAAGATAGTATTTCTCCAGGAAATCGTACAAAAACTCCTGCATTTCCTCTTCCTTAACCAGGGTGTTTACGGTCAGGTACAGCTTTTTGCCCCTTATATGGGCTTCATCTATGGCCTTAAGAAGCGTGTCCTCATCCGGATTGTCGGCATAAGCCCGCGCGCCGAACCTGCTTCCCCCTATATATACCGCGTCGCAGCCCGCATTCATGGCCGCTCTCATGCTCTCATATGAACCGGCCGGAGCCAGTATCTCTACATTCATTTTCTTCCCTCTTTTATTAGTATTTATAACAGTGTCTGCAGCAATGCGGATTACTAATACAAGTATATTCCAAAATTATAAAAAAGCTGTCCCTGCAGGACAGCCGCAACAAATCATTTTATCTCTTTTTTTCCGCTTCCTGAAGCTCGGTTTCAAGGCGGATAATCTTCTTCTGGCTTTCGTTAAGCTCATGTTTTAAGGACTCAATTTCCTTTTCCGCGGCGCTGAGCTTGGTTTGAACAGCTATCAGCTCATGCTTTAAATCAAAGATTTCATTGCTCTTTTGGTTGCATTCTTCCTCGATTTCCTTAATTTTATCCTTGGCTTTATGATAATCGTCAGCAATATTTATCTGGATTAAAATATTCTTTAAATCTGAATCCATGAATTTATAGGCATCTTTGTTCTTGAACTCGTTGTGCTTGTTATTTATGTATGATGCGACCCGCTGCAGGTATTCTTCGCTCTCATAACCGCTCAACGTATATCTCTTGTTATTGATTATAACATCAATATCGTTAATCTTACTCATTGCATATGCCCCCTATCATCACATGGAAATCAGGAAATGCCGACCAATACCGATATACAGATTATATCTTATTTTTCCGGTTTGTACAAGCCGAATATTACTCCATGAACCGCTGTATGCCAAGATGCCTGTAAGCCAGCTCCGATGCCACCCTGCCCCTTGCTGTCCTTAATATCAGGCCGTTCTGCACCAGGTAAGGCTCATAAACCTCCTCAATGGTGCCGACATCTTCACCGATAGTAGCGGCAATGGCTTCGATGCCTACGGGCCTTCCGCCGAATTTTTCAATCATCGTCACAAGAATTTCCCTGTCTATGTGATCCAGGCCCAGCTTATCCACATCCAGCTTGTCCAGTGCAAAAGCGGCCACTTCCCTGGTAATTACTCCGTCATATTGAACCTGGGCGAAGTCCCTGACTCTCTTCAGCAGCCTGTTGGCAAGCCTGGGGGTACCCCTGGAGCGGCGCGCAAGCTCACCGGCGCCCTCATCATCAATCTCAATGCCCAGGACATCGGCGGACCTCAGCACAATCTGCTTAAGCTCCTCCACCGTATAAAAATCCAGGCGGTTAACCACTCCGAACCTGTCCCTGAGCGGTGGGGTGAGCATTCCGGCCCTGGTGGTTGCCCCGATTAATGTGAACTTAGGAAGCTCCAGGCGGATGGACTTTGCCGATGCACCCTTTCCTATAACGATATCTATCGCAAAATCCTCCATGGCGGGGTACAAAAGCTCCTCAACCTGGTGGTTGAGCCTGTGGATCTCATCGACAAACAATACGTCCCCTTCCTGGAGGTTGTTGAGTATCGCCGCCATTTCACCCGGCTTTTCTATGACCGGACCGGAGGTTATCTTGATGCCGACACCCATTTCGTTGGCTATTATATTGGCCAGTGTGGTCTTTCCAAGCCCGGGAGGCCCGAAAAACAGGACATGGTCCAAGGGCTCCTTTCTCTGCTTGGCAGCCTCGATATATACCTTTAAATTCTCCTTAACCTTTACCTGGCCTATATAATCGTCCAGCGTCCGGGGTCTTAAGGTATTCTCAAGCTTTCTGTCTTCCTCCATAAGTTCCGTTGAAATAATCCGCTTAGCCATTTGCCTCTCCTTATATCTTCTTTAAACAGAGCTTTATTATGTCCTCTGTTGACATATCATCCGTAATTTCTATCTGTGTAACTATCCTGTACGCTTCCGATGAGGAATAGCCCAGGGCCATGAGAGCTGATATAGCATCCTCCCGTTTTCCGTAAATGCTTCCGGAATCCAACCTTCCGGCCTCATTCTTAAGCTTCTGTTCAAAGGCCTCCTCCAGCTTCAGCTTGTCCCTTAATTCCAAAATAATTTTCCCTGCGGTCTTAGCCCCGATGCCGGGGGCCTTTGCCAATGTCCTCGTATCTTCGGCCAATATCGCAAATCTTATCTCATCCGCTGTTATGCCGGACAGTATCCCCAGGGCTCCCTTCGGCCCGATCCCGTTGACCGTAATGAGAAGCTTGAACATTTCCAGGTCGTCCCTGGTCAGAAAACCGTAAAGGCTCAATCCGTCTTCCTTTACATGCAGGTATGTATATATCTTTACCGTGCTTTTTCTCGGCGGAAGCTCCATTATTGCCGATGCAGGCAGGAATATCTCATAGCCGATATTGTTGCACTCAAGCACTATATAATTTTCCTTTATATCCGCAAGCTCGCCTTTAATAAATGATATCATTTTCAGCCCTCATACTTCCTTTTTATATCTTCTTAATGCCATTTTGTCCAGGCATTATCATGCAATATCCGTTCATCCCAATATGATGATACATTATCAGGTATTTATTATTAATACTAAATATCATCATCCTTTATCCGTTCAAAATGTCCCCTGGAGATGTTAAGCCTGCCCTCGTTCAGATAAGTCAGGACCTGGTATGCCGTAATTCCCAGTGCCTCCGAAATCTGCAGGGCATTACTGTTAGGGTATTCCTTAAGATATGCTTCAATCCTGTCGAAATCCTCCTCGTCCTTGCTTCTGCATTCGCTGCAGGTGTAAGTCTTTCGCCTGGATTTAAAAACCTTATAACAATGCTTGCATATATTCGTATACATTTTTAAGCTTCCTTTCACATGGAACCGCGGTTTTGCGGGCTTTCGCAAGTCCGCATGGAAAATCACGGGGCACTCCTTATATCATCTTCAATTATAAGGTACGGTGTGTTATTGTACAATACCTTGTTTGTGCGATTAACCGACAGCCAAAAAACCCTTCCGCAGCATTTACGGCAAATTACCCGGATTTAATTCTATCACAATACGGCAATTTTTTCATTGTTTTTCGACAATAGTATGTTAGAATAACAATATATGGATTTAAAGGAGGATTCGTATGATTACAAGGCGGTTCCCTGTTGATCTGTCGATCGGTTATCCGCTGGCCGGAAAGTTTAATACGGACAGGATCGTGTTTTTTGATATAGAGACCACCGGTTTTATTGCGGATACGTCCTTCCTGTACCTGATAGGCTGCATATATTATGACGGCACATCCATGCAGATGATCCAATGGTTTTCGGAAGACATCAGGGAGGAAGCCTTGCTGATAAGCAGCTTCTTTGAATTTATAAAAGATTATGAACTTATCGTCCATTATAACGGTTCAGGCTTCGATATCCCCTACCTGGCAAGAAAATGCGAGCTTTTCGGGCTCGATTATTCCTTTAAGGACATTCAAAGCCTTGATATATATAAAAGAATATCTCCGATAAAGAAAATATTCGGCCTTAAGAGCTATAAGCAAAAATCCATTGAATCATTCCTTAACATAGACCGCAAGGATACGTTCAGCGGCGGTGAGCTTATTACCGTTTACCAGAGCTACCTGGGCAAAAAGCGGCTGGAAAACCTGAAAAAGAGCAGGCCTGATAGTATTGATACTATGGCGGCCGGCAGCATATCGGAACCGGATGAGATGCTTGATGCCCTGCTGCAGCACAATGAAGACGATATCAAGGGGCTTGTCCGGATAACTCCCATCCTGTTCTATGCCGACCTTTTCGAAAAACCGTTCCAAATCGCCCAGGCGGCGATAGACGGCGGAAGACTGGTTATCCGGCTGGAATATGATTTTTGCCTGCCGGTCAGGATATCCTTCGACACCGGAACCATTTTCATGAACGCCTATGATAATACCGTGCAAATATGCATAAATACCTATGAAGGCGAACTGAAATATTTTTATGACAATTACAGGGACTATTACTATCTCCCGGACGAGGACAGGGCCATACACAAAAGCCTTGCAATCTATGTGGACAAGGATCACAGGGTAAAAGCAAAGCCCTCTACCTGTTATACTAAAAGGTATGGGCTTTTCGTTCCGCAATATCTTCCTGTAATTGCTCCGTGCTTTAAGCAGGAGTATAGTGACAAGCTCACATTTGTCGAAGTGCACGCGGACTTCCTGCTTCAGGAGGATAATTTAAGGAGCTATATTCAGCATATTTTAAGATATATTTCCGCTTCGCGCCTGTCTTCATCCTCCTGAGGGCTTATTGTCCTTCAAATTGATATTTTTTATGAATAGCTTTATTAAATAACTTGTCAACGGCAGTTTATACTATGGTCTTTTTGACCGTGAGAACCTTGTCATATAATTCCTTGGTATCCTTGAAGATGACATGGCTTACATTGACGACGGTTATATCCCTAAGACCAAGTATCGTCTTTTCTATTTCCCTTGCCCGCTCCATATCAAGTGACGCGAAGGCTTCATCCATCAGCAATATCTCCGCTTTGTTGAGCAGCGCCCTGGCAATTACCAGCCTGCTTCTCTCACCGCCGGAAATATTCTTTCCGTTGTCATAAATGACCGTGTCAAGCCCGTTGGGTAATTTTTTTACAAAATCATCAAGCCCCGCGGCATGGATCGCGGCATTGATTTCTTCATCCGTATAATCCTTATAAAGAGTCAGATTGTTCCGGACAGTATCCTCAAAGATAAATACCTGCTGTTCAATATTGCCTATCAGCTTGTAATAATCCTCCCTCTTTACGTCCCTAAGATTGTGCCCGTCTATGGTTATCATTCCGCTTGTGGGGTTGAAATACTTCCTTAACAGTTTAAGCAGGGTTGATTTGCCGCCGCCGCTCGGCCCAACTATGAGGTATTTGCCGTTCTTCTTCATCTTCAGGTTAATGTCCGACAGAACCGTCTGCTCTGAATCCTCATAGCTGAAATCCACATCTTTGAATTCTATATCGCCGGCAAACTGCGGCAGATCCACGGTTTCTTCGTATTTGTCCGCGTTTTCCAGGGTCTTTTCCATCTTCTTTATAAGCTCCCCGGAGGTGAATATCTTAGGCAGGTTTTCACCTATTACGAACATGGGCCAGATCATCTTCTGGATGCCGTTTACGACCAGCAGGAATCCTCCCGTGGAAACCTTGCCGGTAACCGCAAAATAACCCACTACAAGTATGACCCCGAATAATGAGCCCGATATGAAAAAATGCTGCACGCTGTTAATAAAGGAGAATATCTTTTCAATTATGAATCCTTTTTGCTGGATTTCTTCACTCTTGCCATAGTAATCATCCGTAACCCTGCCCTGCAGGTTGTAATTCTTGACTATGTGGAAAGCCGACAGGATCTCCTTGATGTAGGATGTGTAGCTGTCGAACAGGTCGCTTCTTTCCTTGTGGGCTTTCCTGGTAGGCTTCGATGTTACTATCGATATGATGAAATTAACGGCTATGAGGATAATCGCCATCAAAATCATCCTGGGGTCGATTATGGAAAGGAGCCATATGCCTACTATGAAGTTGATGATGGCCTCAAACACGCCGTATATTCCGGCAACAAGGTTTACTTCCAATGTATTGAAGTCATTTGTCAGAGAAGAAACATATTTTGCATTGTTTTCTTTCTGGAACTCGGCTATGTTCTTCGCGAACACCTTCTTCATGTAGTAGTCCTTCATGGACATGGCGGCTTTTTTCTTATAGAAGCTGCTTGTTATTCCCACCAGTATCCCCATTGGCACCAGCAGCGCCGCCATAATCAGCAGCTTCGGAACCTCACGCCCAAGCTCGGCTGTCTGTCCGCCGATGGCGTAGTCGAGCAGGTTCATAATGCGTATATTTACCACACCATCCAGGTACGCATTGACTCCGGCAATAACAACGGCAAGTAATAAAATCGGAATGACTTTAATATATCTTTTTACCATGTTATCACCTCCTCGAAGTAGTCCCTGGCTGGGAAGGTATGAACATGCCCGTTCTTTATCTCAATAACATAATCGTAGTTTTCGGTAACACCTTCATAGTACCGGTGGCTCACGGCAATAACCGTGCTGTCCAGGCTGAGGAATGTTTTTTCAATTTCCCTTCCAAGCTCTTCATTTAAACTGGATGTTCCTTCGTCAATGAACAGTATCTCCGCATTCTTGGCAATCGCACGGGCAATGGAAATTCTCTGCCTCTGGCCTCCCGACAGGTTTTTGCCGTTTTCGGAAAGCCTTTCATTGATACCGTCCTTCTTCTCCTCAAGCAGGGGTTCAAGCCCGCTCACCTTGACAGCATAATTGATACGCTCATCCGGTATATCCCTGTATAAGGTTATGTTGTTTTTAATAGTGTCTTCAAACAGGAAGACATCTTGGTATATGAACGCGACCTTTTCATGGAAGGATTTCTCCGATATTTCCCTGTAATCCATGCCGTCCACGGTTATGCTTCCCGAAAAGTCATCATGAACCATGGCTAAAAGGTTGAGCAGGGTTGTTTTGCCTGCGCCGCTCACACCCTTAATCAGGTATTTCTTCCCCTTTTCTATCGTAAAGGAAGCATTGGATATAATCGGCTTATCGCCAAACGAGAAGCTCAAATCCGAAACCTCGATCCTGTTCCCGAAATCGAAATTCTTTGTACCAACGCCGATCTTTACGCTGCTTTCCTCAGGCTTGGCTATTTTGTCGTAAATCTCCATAGAAGCCTTGACCTGGTTCCAGTTTGGAAAGGCACTTATCAGGTAATTGCTGATTGATGAACAAAGCATGAAAATCAGGGATGCTTCGGTCAGGTTCATGCCTCTCTGGAATTCAAAGCTGACATATACCAGCACCGCAACCGATATAACGAATGCCAATATATAGATTACATCCCTCTGCATGTGCGTAAATACGCTGGACATGTACTTCCTTTTTTCCAGCCGGTTTATGGCACCCATACTCTTTTTGAGGAACTTGTCCTCGATATTGTTCAGCTTAAGAATCTCCAGGCCATTGAAGGTATTGGATATGTCGGTGGTAAACTTCTCGCTGGAATCCGATATGTCCTTCTCAAGCTCCGCAGTCTTTTTGGAAAACATGCTGGCAAGGAAATACAGGACTATTGAGAACAAAAACATTCCGATAGCCAGCTTGTAATCAAATATAAGAAGAATCAGCAAGGAAAGGACGAACATACCGACATTGATCAGGAAATTCAGAAGATTGACAAAGAATTTATTCTCAAAATTGTTGACGTCGTTGATCAGGTTTGAGATGTAAACCTCTTTGGACTTCTGCGAAAAATGCTTGAACGGCATGTTGATAATCTTGTCGAACGCCTGCTTGCGCACATCCAGTATGGTATCCCTCATGTATCGTATGCGAAGCATCCTGGAAATCAGGAAATTAAGCGGTGAATATATTATGAATATTATGGTGATGATGGCAACCTTCTTGAAATACTGTATATCACCTTTTTCAATCGCGCCGAAAATCAAGGCAAATACTATCGTTTGAAAAAAGTGATCTATTATGAACATAAATGTTGCTATCAGGTATTGTATAAATTTCGCTTTTCTCTTTAACAGCAGTTCCTTCATAGTATCCCCCGGTGTTGATGTGGTAAGCTTATTTTATCAGTTTCATTATCAATTATCAACAAAATTGATGATATAAAAAATCCACCGGAATAGTCCGGAGGATTTACTGAAAGTATGATTTTTACGCCGTTACTCGGTAGGTATGATCTCTTTCTTGTTATAAGAACCGCAAGCCTTGCATACTCTATGAGAAATCATAAGCTCGCCGCATTTGCTGCACTTAACAAGATTGGGAACATTCATCTTCCAATTAGCCCTACGGCTGTCTCTTCTAGCCTTTGACGACTTGTTTTTCGGACATATAGACATAGTCACACCTCCTTAAAATTGTTGAAGATATCTCGGATTGCTGACATTCGGGGATCCAACACGGTATTGTCACAGCCACAGGGCCCTTCATTCAGATTAGCCCCGCAGTGCATGCATAAACCCTTGCAATCTTCACTGCACAGCAGCTTCATCGGTAAACCGAGAATGATCTCACCCTTCATCAATATGTCTACATCCAGATTGTATCCTATGATATAGCTTGTTTCATCCAAATCCTCTGCGCGTTCTTCTTCAGTAAGCTTAAAGTCGATCTCTTTTGAAAATGATATATCCATCGGATATTCCATTTCCTTCAGGCATCTGCTGCAGAAGACCTTCAGAGAGAGTTTTCCGGAGCCCTCAATCAGGACTTCCCTGTTGCCAAGATTCTTAATCGTAAGGTCTGCAGGCTCCTTCCTCAATAACTTGTATTCAATACCGTCAAAGATAATCTCGTTCATCTCGATCAGAGCCTGGATATGCTCCACTTTATCCTTGACATTCATTATTTCTGATAAAGATATAAGCATTTGCTCTCTCCGAATTCTATATGATTGCTCTTGGAATAACGCACTATACTGTATTATAGCTATTGTGTTTTTATTTGTCAACGGAAAAATTATAATAATGCCACTGTCTCCCTGGCTATCGCAAGCTCCTCGTTTGTCGGGATTACAGCCACCTTGACCTTTGAATCCGGTGTGGAAATCATGACCTCTCGGCCCCTGAGCTTGTTAGCCTCTTCATCGATGGTTATACCCATGTATTTGAAGTACTGGCATACGTCATAGCGAACCTTGGGGTCGTTTTCACCGACGCCCGCGGTAAATGCGATGGCGTCCACACCGTTCATGCTGGCGATAAAACCGCCGATGTATTTGACCACTCTGTATACGAATACGTCAAATGCCATCCTGGCTTTTTCATTTCCCTGCTGCATAGCCTTGTTGATATCGCGGAAATCGCTGGAAACCTGGGACATGCCCTGGACACCGGATTCCTTGTTCAAAAGGTGCATAATCTCATCCAGGCTCTTGTTTTCCTTCTTGGCAATGAATTCAATAATTGAGGGGTCGATATCACCGCTCCTGGTACCCATGACAAGTCCTGACAGCGGGGTAAATCCCATGCTGGTATCCACGGATTTGCCGTTTTGAACGGCTGTAATGCTCGCACCGTTGCCGAGATGGCATACGATCAATTTCGAGTTGTTTATATCCAGTCCGCAGAATTCCGCAAGACGTTTTGATACATAGCTGTGGCTGGTTCCGTGGAAGCCGTATTTTCTTATTTTATATTTCTCATAATAATCCAGCGGCAAAGCATACAGGTATGCCTTGTCCGGAATGGTCTGGTGGAATGCCGTATCGAATACCGCCACCATGGGGACATCCTTCATAAGGCTCTGGCATGCCCTGATTCCAATAAGATTTGCGGGATTATGAAGGGGCGCCAGGTCATTGCACTCCTCGATAGCCTTGATAACCTCATCGGTAATCAAAGTGGACGCGGCAAACTTCTCTCCGCCGTGAACCACCCTGTGTCCTACAGCGTCGATTTCTGACAGGTCCTTTATTACACCGTAGTTCTTGTCGGTTAACGCATTAAGCACCATGGATACTGCCACTTCATGGTTTTCCATCTTAACATCAATTTCTACGGGCTCATGCCCTGCAGGCTTATGCTTAAGGTCGCCCATCTCCATACCGATTCGTTCGCATATACCTCCGGCCATCACCTGATTTGTTTCCGAATTTATAAGCTGGTATTTAAGGGATGAGCTGCCGCAGTTAATAACTAAAACAATCATTTGACAATCCTCCAAAATATTATCTATTTGCCGATGCTTGCACGGCAGTTATTGCAACAACCCCGACTATATCGTCAGCACTGCAGCCCCTTGACAGGTCGTTTACAGGCTTGGCGAGACCCTGGGTTATTGGTCCGTAGGCTTCCGCCTTTGCAAGTCTTTGAGTCAGTTTATATCCAATATTGCCGGCATCCAGATCTGGGAATATCAATACATTTGCCTTGCCCGCCACATCGCTTCCGGGAGCCTTTGATGCTCCGACCGAAGGAACAATGGCTGCATCAAGCTGAAATTCTCCGTCAAGCTTAAGATGAGGATATCTCTCCTTCGCAATCCTCGTTGCCTCAACAACCTTGTCAACATCCGGATGAGATGCGCTTCCCTTGGTGGAATGGGAAAGCAATGCAATGACGGCTTCCTTTTCAACCAGCAACTCAAAGCTCTTCGCGCTGCTTGCCGCAATATCCGCAAGCTCATCCGACGACGGATTCTGCACCAGCCCGCTGTCGGCAAAAATAAAAGTACCATTTGCGCCATACTCGCAATCCGGCACCACCATCAGGAAGAATGCTGATACAAGCTTCGTGTCGGGAGCCGTCTTGATTACCTGGAGTGCTGCGCGAAGAACATCGGCGGTCGCATTTACAGCTCCGGCAACCATACCGTCGGCATCACCGGCTTTAACCATGGTAACGCCCATATAAAGAGGGTTGGTTAAAAGCAGTTCCCTTGCCTTTTCAGGGGTCATGCCCTTGTTCTTTCTTAACTCGTACAGCAGGTTGGTATACTCATCCAGCTTATCCGTGGTCTTGGGGTCAACTATTTTTGCTTTCGATAGATCCAGCCCTTGCGCGCTCCTGTTTATTTCCTCCGGATTGCCGATGAGTACAAGATTGGCTATATCCTCGGCCAAAACCTTGTGGGCGGCTTCTATGGTACGCATGTCCCATGTCTCCGGCAATACAATGGTTTTTTTGTTTCTCTTTGCTCTTAATTTAATGTCATCAATAAAGCTCATGATGTCTCTCCTTCCGTACATCTAAAAATGCGCACATTTTTCCTGTGCAAACTCACAACCTTCATTATAAATAAAATATAAAACAATTACAAGTGTTTTAAGTATATAATATGACTATTTTTGCATCTCTTCTCTTTTTACAAAATCTATAGTAAAATAACTTATCAGAGCCATTAGAATTATGCCTCAAAGGATGTTATATTATGAAAGTTGCCGGAATTATAACCGAATATAACCCATTTCATAACGGGCACAAGCATCATATTGACGAAACACGAAGAATAACCGGGGCCGATTATGTAATAGCGGTAATGAGCGGTGATTTTGTGCAGCGGGGTACCCCGGCCGTAATAAGCAAATATGACCGGGCCTTTATGGCACTGAAAAACGGTGTAGATTTGGTACTGGAGCTTCCCGCATGCTATGCGACGGGCAGTGCCCAGTATTTTGCCCTTGGTGCCGTGGCATTGCTTAATAGCCTGGGCGTGGTGGATTCTCTCTGCTTCGGAAGCGAATGCGGGGATGTGGATATGCTGGGCAATGCGGCATCACTTCTTTACAATCCTAGCGAAAGCTATCAAAAAACCCTTTATTCCTTTATCAAGGAAGGCTATACCTACCCCGCCGCCAGGGCAAAAGCCGCCGCAAAGTTTATGAAAGATTACGGGAACACCGAAAGCAGGGACATATACGATATCATATCCGAACCCAACAACATATTGGGAATTGAATATATAAGCGCCCTTCGTCAGCTGAACTCATCCATCAAGCCGTATACAATTAAAAGGCATTATGCCCATTATCATGACAGGCGGATTCATACCCGCGACAGCGCCGGAGATTCAGCTTCGGATGCCGGGCGAGGCAATGTCATAAGCTCGGCCACGGCCATTCGGGGTTTTCTTGAAAATGCCGCAGACCTTATGGAGCTTAGACTGGTAAGTGACAGTGTTCCGGAAAGTGTTTACGAATATCTTCTTGCCAACTTGAACGGCACATATCCCGTTACAATTGAGGACTTTGCCGCCATAATCAAGTACAAGCTGATGTACGAGGACAGCATGGCCCTTGCCGAATACCTTGACCTTTCCCATGACATGGCGGAACGCATAAAGAATATGGATTTTCACAACCTTTCCATAACGGAACTGGCACAGATGATCAAAACCAAAAACATTACCCTTACAAGGGTTAACCGTGCGCTGATCCATGTACTGCTTAATATAAAGAAAGATACGGTTCATGAATACAAGGAAAACGGCATTGTCTATTATGCCCGGATCCTTGGCATAAAAAAGGAAGCCTCCCCCCTCGTACGAAAAATCAAGAAGCTAGGGAGTCTTCCCGTTATAACAAAGGTCGCCGGCTCCGAAAAACATCTTGATTACCCGGGCTGGCATATGCTCAGCCAGGACATCTTCGCCGCCCACCTGTACAACCAGGCATTATTCTCAAAATTCAAAACCGTCGTTCCCAATGAATATAAGCACGGGATTGTAATTGTGTAGTGGTGCCGGGCACCGTAACAAAGGTGCCAGGCACCATTACGGTACCTGGCACTTATATTACAGCATCAGCTGCTCCATCTGGTCAAGCAATTCTCCGAACAGCGCAAGGGCTTTGCTTACAGGCTCCTTGGTGCTCATATCGACTCCGGCTTTCTTGAGCAGCTCGATCGGGTAATCGGAGCTTCCGCCGCTTAAGAAGCGGATATAATCGTCAACCGCGGGCTTGCCCTCCTGCAGGATACGCCTGGATAATGCAATGGCTGCGGAGTATCCGGTCGCATACTGATATACGTAGAATGCGGTGTAGAAATGAGGTATCCTTGCCCATTCCATATCGATCTCAGGATCAACCACCATATCCTTGCCGTAGTAAAACTCATTCAGGTCGTGATATACTTTGCAAAGGGTTTCTGCCGTAAGACTCTGTCCTTCCTGCAGCATCTTATGGGTCAGCATCTCAAACTCGGCGAACATCGTCTGCCTGTAAAGGGTACCCCTGAAGTCCTCAAGGAAATGATTGATCAGGTAAGCCTTCTGAAGCTTGTCGTCGGTCTTCTTGAGCAAATGATCGATCAGGAGGGCTTCATTGCAGGTGGATGCCACCTCGGCGACGAAAATCTTATAGCCGGCATAAATATACGGCTGTGTCTTATCCGAATAATAACTGTGGATCGCATGTCCCATCTCATGAGCCAGGGTGAAAACATTGTCAAGAGTGTTGTTATAGTTCAACAGGATATATGGATGTACTCCGTATGCTCCCCAGGAATAAGCCCCGCTTCTCTTGTTCTCGTTCTCATATACGTCAATCCAGCGGTTTTCAAATCCCTCCCTGATAATCGACTGGTATTCCTCACCAAGGGGCTTAAGGCCTTCCATGACTATCTTCTTTGCTTCCTCATAAGGAATGTCAAGCTTTACATCCTGCACCAACGGGGTATAAAGGTCATACATATGAAGCTCATCCACGCCGAGAAGCTTCTTTCTTAATGACACATAGCGGTGCATAAGCCCTATATTATCATGCACGGCGTCTATAAGGTTCGTATATACGCTTACGGGAATGTTGCTGTTGTCCAGGGCGCGCTCAAGGCTGGAGTTGTATTTCCGGGCCTTCGAGAAGAACAGCTCCTGCTTTACGTTCGAACTGAACATTGCGGCCAGGGTATTCTTATATTTTCCGTAGGTTTCGTATACCCCTTTGAACGTATCCCTTCTCACATTCCTGTCATGGCTCTGCATCAACTGGATGAATCTTCCGTGAGTTATTCTTACGGTATCGCCGTTCTCATCCTTGACCTCAGGGAATTTAAGGTCGGCGTTGTTGAACTTTGAGTATATGTTGTCAGGGGAAGAAGCCATCTCACCCGCATCAGCCAGCAGAGCCTCCATCTCAGCCGAAAGAACATGGGGCTTCATACGCATGATGTTTTCCAGGTAAAAATCATAAAGCTCAAGGCCTTTTTCTTCCGCTTTGAAATTCTTAAGCGTTTCCCCGGATATATTCAATATCTCGGGAGTCGCGAATGAAAAAGCCGAGCTAAGCTGTACATAAAGTGTTTCGGCCTTGTCCGACAGGTCCTGGTATGTCGGATTGGCGGTATCCTCATGATGCTTTTGATTTGCATATACATACAATCTTTCCATCATGATGTTCATTTCACAATAAAGATTCAGAAATTCCAGCAGGATCTTTGCAGATTCGGACAACCTGCCCCGGAATCCGTCAGCCTTCGGCAGCATCTCTTTCAGCTTATTGTAGTCTTCTTCCCACAGCGCGTCCGATGCATACAGGTCCTCAATGGCCCAGGTGAACTCTTTTTTGACCTCGCTTCTTTTTGGTAATGTTTTTCCGTTTGACATATGCCTGCTCCTTTCAAATAAAAATATCAATTATTGAATAATCCGTGTTTCTTATCAATAGATTATAATAACCACCACCGTAAGACGGCGAAGGCATGATATCTGTTCACAGGTTTAAAAGCATTTTAATAAAAGGCTTTGTTTTATTATTCTTCATTATGATGCTTGTTTTCCCCCATGCGGCTTACAAGGGCGCAGCCTCGGGACTGATGCTCTGGTTCCTGAATGTGCTGCCCACATTGCTTCCTTTCATTATTGTGTCCAATCTGATGATCAAGATAAATATTGCCGATAAAATCAGCACCGTTCTTTATCCCGTGCTTGGCAAATTGTTTAAGGTCAGCTCCCGCGGCAGCTACCCGATCCTGGTCGGTTTTTTGTCCGGCATGCCCATGGGAGCCAAAACGGTTGCGGATATGTATTCCGATAACAGGCTTGATTCCGATGAAGCCCGTTTTCTGCTTGGCATGTGCAATAATGTAAGCCCTGTGTTCATTCTGAACTATATAGCTGTTAACCAGCTTAATATGCCGGAAACCAGGGTGCCGCTTTTTGCGATAGTCTTTGGCTCATCAATTATAAGCTCCGTTATCGTAAGGCGCTGCCATGACTATTATATCAAAAGAAAACAGGCGGGAATAACCTTAAGCGCCGCTTCCGTATCAAAATCCCATAATAGCCGGCAGATCACCTTTTCATTTGAAGTCCTTGACAAATCCATAATGAACGGCTTTGAGGTAATCACAAGGATTGGAGGTTATATAATCCTGTTTTCAATACTTGCACAGATAACAAATGAAATCGTGCCCAGCATCGGCTTTGGCAAGGCATTTCTTATGGGCATCTTTGAGATTACCACCGGTATTGCCCAAATATGCCGGGTTCATATGGACGGCAATATAAAAATAGTCTTGGTTTCTTTTCTGGCTGCTTTCGGCGGCTTGTCGGGACTTGCGCAGACCAAAAGCGTTCTTGGAGAATCAAGACTATCCATAAAAACCTATATTAAGACAAAAATGTTAAATTCCATCATTGCAGTACTGTTCTCACTGTTATATGTATTGTTTCTGAAGGGTTAAATATTATTCTATACCCTGTGTAAATGTATTCTCGTCAAAATCAAAATCGTCGTCCTGGTAATTGTCCCCGGTTTCGCTGCCCTCAGGAGTATTGCTTTGGTAAAGCTGTTCCATCAGCTCCTGCTTGTTTTGCCTTATGATGTTCAGGTTGGCTCCCAATGCGTTTACAAAACCTTCATATTTGGAGATGGCTATATCATAAACCTCGGATACAATCTTTTCCAGTTCATTGAGAATATCATTGGAATAATTCAAAATACCCGCTCTTATCTGCTCGGCCTCTTCCTTTGCCTCCCTGCGGATTCTTTCAGCTTCCTGGGAAGCCTGCATGATCATTTCATTGGCTTCACGGTAGGCCTGCTGCATGATTTCATGCTCATTAAGCATTTCCCTGGCCTTTTCCCTGGTGCTTGCCAGAATCTGCTCGGATTTGCTTTCAGCATCGGCGATAATGGCGTCCCTGTTGGCGATTATCTTCTGGTAACGCTTAATCTCGTCAGGTGTTCTGAGCCTAAGCTCGTCCAAAAGATCATACAGCTCGTCCTTGGGTACTATAACCTTCGTGCTCGAAAGAGGCTGCATCTTGCAGCTTTCAATAAACTCATATATGTCCTCAATCAACTGTTCAATCCTGCTGGCTCCCATCATCAAACACTCCCTATCGTTTTATATTTGTCATATATAAACTGAATAATGCATTCAGGTACAAAATGCCTTATATCTCCGCCAAAATTGGCTATCTCCCTTACCGTGCTTGAACTGAGATACGAGTACTCAAGTCTTGTTGTGAAAAACACCGTGTCAATATCCGGTACCATCACATGATTGGTCTGGGCCAGTTGCAGCTCATAGTCGAAGTCCGTCACCGCCCGCAAGCCTCTGACAATGAACGAAGCATTCTGGGCTTTTGCAAAATCAACCAACAGGCCGTTAAAGGACTCGATCTTTATTTTTGATTCCAAATTGTATTCCTTAATTACCAGCTCAAGGAACTTTACCCGCTCCTCCATGCTGAATACCGTTTTTTTCGATATATTCGTAAGAACTCCGATAACCAGCCGGTCCACCAGCTTGGATGCCCTTTGGATAATATCCAGATGCCCCAAGGTTACCGGATCAAAGCTTCCCGGATAAACTGCAATCTTCATGACATATCTCCATTCTCACATGCTGTGCCTTATAAATTACTTTGCCTTCTCAATAAATACATGCTGGTTTGTTTTGTACTCCTTCTTCTTAATAATTCTAAAACCGGTATCATTTAGAAAATCGAAGGAAGTTTGCTTCGAGACTTCCACCACAATAATTGTATCACAGTATATTATGTTTGACTTCTGCAGGGCAAATAATACTTCCCGCTCATAATTGGCATTATATGGCGGATCCATGAATACTATATCAAAAACCTTGCCTTTAACCTCAAGAGCCCTTAATGCGTCAAATACATCCATCGGATAAATCTCGGCCTGGGGTTCAAGCTTCGTATGCTTAAGATTTGATTTAATACAGTCTAATGCAGCCTTGTCATTCTCAATAAAAGCGGCATACTTTGCACCTCTTGACAAGGCTTCTATGCCTATTGCCCCACATCCGGCAAAAAGGTCAAGGAAATCTGCGTCTGCAAGATATGGATTCAGAATATTAAAAAGGGTTTCCTTTATTCTATCCGTCGTTGGTCGGGTGTCATAGCCTTGTGGTGTTTTCAGAGTAAGCCTTCTGGCTTTCCCAGCTATAACTCTCATTATCATTCTCCATTTCATGAAATAGAATGGCTTATATTCTCATTTTATAATATTATGTCCATTTGTCAACTTATTTCGAATTTGATTAAATGGCAAAGAGCGGTTGACAGGTAACCGCTCTTTGCCCATTTTTTATAATTTTTTATAAGCAAATGTTATTTCTGGCCGGACATTCGCTTTTCTTCGTTCTGAATCATCTTCTTAACCATATAACCTCCGACAGAACCGTTCTGGTACGAGGTTAAGTCACCGTTGTATCCCTTTTTCAAAGGAACACCGATTTCATTGGCAACCTCATACTTGAACCTGTCCAGCGCTTCTCTTGCTTCGGGTACTTCCGCCCTGTTTCTTCTTGCCATATAAACGCCTCCATTTTCTTATCCCGGTGTTGCATGGGATAATATTGATGTTTACGCCGCCTTCTTCATATTGCAGCACCCGAAACATCCGCTTAATTTTATATTTTATTAAACAGACTGTTTCTTCTGATGCTGCATTATTATTATGTGCAAGAAAAGCAAAAATACACAAGAATTTTTTGGTTAAATGACGAAATATTAATATATGGTTGTTGTTAAATTTTTACATAGTTTTTTATTGATTACAACCCGTTGCCCGGCCTATCCTTGAGCATGACATAAGGCTTGCGCTCGGCTACGCATTTGTATGCAGGTCGGATAATCTTGCCCGGATTGTTAAGCTCCTCAAGACGGTGAGCCATCCAGCCGGATATTCTGGCCACCGCAAAAATCGGTGTATAAAGCTCCTTGGGAAGCCCCAGCATATGATATACGAATCCGCTGTAGAAATCCACATTTGCGCTGACGCCCTTGTATATTTTTCTTTCCTTTGCAATAATCTCGGGAGCAAGCCTTTCGACCATTTCATACAGGGCGAATTCCTCCTGCATTCCCTTTTCTTCGGACAGGCTCTTAACATATTTCTTGAACACGTTGGCCCTGGGGTCGGATATGGAGTATACGGCATGCCCCATACCGTATATAAGGCCTGCCTTATCGAAGGCTTTTTTATTCAACAGGTCGGACAGGTATTGGGCGACCTCCGCCTCATTGGTCCAGTCATTAACCTTTTCCTTCATGTCGTCAAACATCTGCATGACCTTGATATTGGCACCGCCGTGTCTCGGCCCTTTAAGCGAACCAAGGGACGCGGCAATGGCGGAATATGTATCGGTACCAGTTGAAGTCACTACGTGGGTGGTAAATGTGGAGTTGTTTCCTCCGCCGTGTTCGGCATGAAGCACCAGGGCTATGTCAAGTATCCTGGCCTCCAGTTCGGTGTACTGCTTGTTGGTGCGAAGCATGTAAAGGATGTTTTCAGCCGTGGACAAACCGGGCTTCGGCGGATGGATTACCAAGCTTTTGTTCAGGTGATAATGACGATAAGCCTTGTAGCCATATACGCACAATAATGGGAATAACGCTATCAATTGCAGGCCCTGACGAAGCACATTCTCAATGGAGATATCATCCGCCCGGTCGTCATAGGAATACAGCGTAAGTACGCTGCGGGCCAGGGTTATCATCATGTCGCTGCTCGGAGCCTTCATTATTACGTCCCTGACAAAGCTTGGAGGCAGCTGGCGATAGAATTCCAGCTGTTTTATAAAGCTCTCAAGCTGTTCTTCATTGGGCAGCTCACCAAACAGCAGAAGGTATGTAACCTCCTCGAATCCGAAGCGGTTATCCTTGGTAAAGCCGTCAATAATCTCTTCCACGTCGATACCCCTGTAATAAAGCTTTCCTTCACAGGGAACGTATTCATTATTGACTATATTGTAGGCATGGACATCACATATTTCTGTAAGACCTGTCAGCACACCTCTTCCGCTTATATCCCGCAGGCCTCTTTTCACATCATATTTCTGATAAAGGGACTGGTCAATTACGCAGTTTTTCTTTATCTTTTCTGCAAGGCAATATAATTCGGGAGTGATTTCAGAGTATTTGCTCATCTCATTCTCCTTTCACTTTTATTTATTGAATGCCAATTCCGCCAAAGTAAATTGGGAAAGCGAATTTATAGAACATATTTCTATATGATATAAAACAGGCAGATGTCGTTATAGGCAGCTGCCTGTAATATTTGAAATAGATAAATATATAAGCAGATTGATTATTGCATTATGATACAGCGTTAATATATTAAAATAATAAACTCTTGACAAAAAGATGTCAATATTTAATTGGCATTTTGACCGTCTATCCTTACAATATATGTTTTATACAGGTATTCGTCCGTATCAGGATTTTCAAATACCACCTCTCCCAGGCTCTTTATCAGCTCATGATTTATCCGCCCGTATTTATTTTCCTCCAACTGCCCTACATATATATATGAAATGCCATACTTATTTATTAACTCCCTTACAACCTTCACATCATCGGAAGTATATATTGTTTCAATATCCCCGGCGCGTTCGTTAAGCCTTGAAGTGACCATCTTATCGCTGAGGCCGGGCTGGGATTTCCACAGCTGCTCATGGGTATACCATCCCAGGACCGTAGGAAGCCCTGTAAGAACCGATACCCGTTGGTATTCCGTGTAGCTTAGGCCGTTCGCCTCCAGGACCACGGGGGTCCCGGTTATATTTTCATTGAGCCATTTTATTGCAAGTAAGTCGTCCTTAAAATCCTTCTCCAAGAACAGCGTCGCATCAACGCCCTTAAACCCGCTCCTGTCAAAGATATTATTATACCATCCCTTGACCGCGGGAACTGGATACAGCAGGGTCAGGCAGAATAGCGCGAATGAGACGGCCGTCAGCGTTTTTCTGGCCTTTTCCCTGGCATAATGAATAACCCTGACATAGATATACCCGAAGCAGATGCCGAACATAATGAAGGCCTGGTAGGTCAGCTTGAACATGGTATTTGCCCTTTTATAATCCCCCGAGTAGATATCCTCGACATAAACTACTTCGGGAAGGAATATCAGTCCGATGGCGCACAGGCCTATCGTTATGATATACAGGTCCGTCTCGGAAAGGCGGCTCATGTAATCGGCTATCGCCCTTCCCGCGCTTTTGAATCTTGATTTCAGCTTAACTTTTTTTGGCCTCTTTCTGTCTGTCGCATGGTCGTATATGCTTGTTGAAATATAGAATATCACCGTAAACATGGGCAGTCCCCACAGGACCATGTACTGGTAAAACGGTGTGTGGTTTTCAGCAATCCGAACCGTACCTGATATTTTATCAAAGTTTAGTGTAAACGGCAGCGCAAACAGCTTAGCCAGGGAGATTACGAACAGCCCCTGGATGGCCGTAAGCACGTATGCTTTGATTTTAAAATGGTATGTTATCATATTTGAAAACAGTATTATTGCTCCCGATACCACGTAATATATCGGGTAATCCCAATAATTAGTGGTATGGAAAAGCCCGATAAAGAATGCAAGCATGATAATGCGTGGATCTAAGACTTCTCCCTCTATCGTCTTGCTGCTGCGGTACCTGTCCGTCTGGTCATACAGCCAGGAAAGCAGGATGGCCAGCACGGTAAGCACAAACATGATATTTATAACATGGGCATGCAGGTCACCAAGCACAAATGAATATGCCGGAAATTCATGGATTGTCTTGTCATGAGTCTCCGGGTCATATCCGATATACCTGGTTGCATCGGGGAACCAGTAATGATAGGTTACGTTTTCCTTGCCCGCAAGCTTCCTGATGGTCGGAATTATAAGGCCGTATATGGGATAATGCATGTTCCCGGCCAGACAAACCGCGGCACCGGCAAGCAATCCTCCCACGCCTGCAAAAAATCCGGATTGCCTTGCTTTCGTCCTGCCATACCTATGTATGAGATTATATCCCAATGAAAACGGGAGTACAAAACCGAATGCCGCCACCATCATAAGCATCAGGTTATACCCGTGCGATACATTGACAAATGAAAGCCTTGTTAAAAAGGCAGCCATGAATTGCCCTACATAATAATAGTTCAGTTTCGTTCCGCTGAACCAGAAATCCTGCGGCGGCATGTAGTCGCTTCTCATCATTGTGGTCATAAAGCCGTAGTCCATGAACTTTTCCGTGCCATAAGCATAGGGCTTAAAGCACCTGATGTAAGTGAAAAACATAAAAAGCGAAAAGAACATCAGCTCTTCAAAAATGAAGAACCTGACGGTCTTTTTATTAAAACAGGCCGATAAAAGGTTCTTATCGTACTGTGCCGGTTTTTCATCCGATTTATACAAGAACTTAAAGAAAAGAAGGATCAAAATGTTGATAACAAGCCCGATTCCGGCGGAAATGACGCAGGAAACGGCTGTAAATTTCATGATTTTCACGGAGGACATAAACCACATTATATAACCCGAGACGGCTATTCCTACGACCTTGGAAAAAAGGTACCCTTTATCGCACAGCTTCGAGAACAGCAGTCCGGATAAAGGCATAAAAATAATACCCAGTATGAATACAGTCAGCCACCACTGCATAAATGGCAGCATGTCCTTCCCAAGCAAAAATGTATCCGTAAGATTATGCTCTCCCGCCAGAAATATTATGCCCACTTTGGCAACCCTCCGGTTTTATATATTTTCATTTTTAAAAATCCGGTTGATTTTCATAAAATCGCCGAATGCGCGTTTTCCTATCTTGAATATTTTCTTCATATTGATGGAGTTTACCCCACCCTGCCTGGGCCTGAAGGTTATCGGCTTATAAAGAACCTTAAGCTCTCTTCTTGCGTATATAACTGATAGCAAAGCGTTTGACAGGTAGTATCCATCGGGGACAAGGGGAAGCTGCTCCTTAAGGACCGATCCCTTCATTAATCGAAACGGGGTGTTGGCATCCCTGACATTCACGTGAAAGCACAGCCACAGCACAAGCTTTAGAACCTTTGTTACAAATATTCTCCTGAAGCCGTCCTTTCTTCCCTTCCTGAAACCTATCACCATGTCCCATTTTTCCCTGTCTTCCCAGAAGGCCCAGAACTCATCGGAAACGGTCTGCCCGTCGGAATCAGTCTGAAACACATAATCCGCTCCCTGCTCCACCGCATACCGGTAGCCAAACAGCACGGTGGCTCCGTGCCCTTCATTAGCCTTGGTGATGGGCTCAAGGAATTCGCGGGTCTTGGCCATTTCTTTAAGAATACCGTAGGTGGAATCCTTGCTTCCGTCGTCGATAACCACCAGCCTGCTGCCGCTGCCGATCTTTTCCACTATCGGATACCAGTCATTAACAACGGATTCTATGTTTGCCTCTTCATTATATGCCGGAATAATTATATATAATTTGTCCACGATAATCTCCTTTTTAAACCGTTATCCTTCATACCGGTTTTTGACCTCTTCAAATACGTCCAATGCCCTTCTTACCACGGCATCCATGTTGTAATACCTGTACTCGGCAAGGCGTCCCAGGAAAATCACATTCCTTTCCTTCTTCATCTCCTCTTCGTACAGGGCATAAACGGCCTTGCATTCCTTCGTAGGGAACGGATAGTAAGGTTCACCTTCCGAACAAGGGTATTCCTTGCAGATCGTTGTCTTGCCGTGCTTCTGCCATGTGAGTTTTTTAAACTCGGTGATACGGGTAAAATCATAATCGTTGGGATAGTTCACCACAGGAGCCTCCTGGTATTCCTCCTCATCAACGGTCTCGAATTCAAACCGGATGCTTCTGTATGACAGCCTTCCGTGCTTATAGTCATAGAAATAATCAACCGGTCCCGTATAGAACAGGATATCGTACTCAATCAGGCCGATTATCTCCTTGTAATCGGTGTTGAGCATTATCTTTATATTTTTATTTGCCGCCATATTCTCGCACATCCTTGCATAGCCGTGCCGCGGCATTCCCTGGTACCTGTCGGCAAAATACCTGGTATCCCTGTTATACCTTACGGGTATTCTCGAAATGACCGAGGTATCCAGCTCCGCAGGATCGACACCCCACTGCTTTTTGGTGTAATTCTCAAAAATTTTCTCATAGATGTCCCTGCCCACCTTGCTTAAGGCCACATCCCTGCTGGTCTTGATTTCGTCAAGCTTTTCAGCCTTGTCCTTAAGAAAACCTTCCAGCTGGGAACAGTCAAGGTTCAGGTTGTACAGCTTGTTTACGGTCTCAACCGTAATAGGCAAAGGAACCAGGTTGCCGTCCACATATGCCAGTACCTTGTGCTGGTAGTCGTTCCACTGGGTGAACCTGGACAGGTATAAGTATACATCCCTGTCGCTCGTGTGGAATATATGAGGCCCGTAATTATGGATCAGAATCCCGTCTTCGTTGTATGAATCATAGACATTACCGCCGATATGGTTTCTCTTTTCAATAACCAGTACCTTCTCATCGAGCTCGCTGGCTATCCTTTCAGCAACAGTCAGGCCTGCAAGCCCGGCACCGACAACCACATATTTGAACTTCATATTATGATTCCTCCTAATATATTCTTTTGCTGGTATCAAACACCGCTACATTTGAATATCCTTCACCCGCTTCATATACGCATTCATAGGTGGCGCGGATATTATCCTCGTTTAGAACATAATCGTCGCTTTCACGACTGACGCTGTCTATTATTATGAAGCTGATGTTGTTCTCCTTAACCAATTCATCCAGTTCCTCGGGAGTCTGTGCCTCAAACATCCTGCGGACCATGATATCCCTGTAATAAGTATCATATCCTGCGGACCAGGCATAATACTGGTGTCCCTGGTAGAGCATTGCTCCTCCAAAAACCACCTGGTTGATGGAATAAGCCCCGGTAAGGAAGATATCCCTGGAATCGCTGTTATTAATGACAAACTCAGTAAGGGGGTCATCCATATTAAGCACTATCGGGCCTATCCTGGAGTTTTTCCTAATCACGGTAGTAAAATCATATATGCCGGTAGCGGACAGCATAATTATCAAGGCCGCCGCAGCAATTCCAACCGCCGCTTTCCTGCTTTCAAGCATGCGTGTCACCAGCAGCGCGGAAAAAATCCCGAGCAAAATACAGCTCATCATGACATATTTATGATTAACTGTTACATCGACTGTTAGTGATACTGTGAACGCAAAAATCAACGGCGCGGCAAATGCCGTAATAAGAAAACGGTGAAGCGTGTCGCCGAATATGAACGCAATTATTATAACCGGTATTAGGACGCCAAGCAGCCGGTCAAGGTACGAAAGCACTCCGAATAATGTCTTGTTCTGCGCAATAAATCCGAATAAAAACTCCGGTTTTACCGCGGTCCCGTTTATAAAGCAGCTTGACTGAAGCGTTGAAAGAAGAACCGTTATAACCGCCGTAATAAGGAATTCCAGTCTCCTGGTGGCAAGTATTGCTATGACAAATAACACAAGCAGGCACCCGATAACGGCCGAGCCGTGGAAAAAAGCCAGGCTTCCAAGCAGTATCCCCAGAAAGACCGGGTATCGCACATTCCCGATCTTCCAGCCCTGCCCGGAAAAGAAAATATGCCTGGTTTTATTCGAAAAGCCTTTTTTCCTCTGAAGAGCATCAATCATTTCATACAGATGCGGTAAAAACATAATAATTAAAAAGAACATCACCGAAAGCCCGAAGGCAAAATGCCTCTGATTGCAGTAAACATTCAGGTTCCACAAGCCCCAGTCCTCATGGGTTGTCTTGCCGATAAAATCGGTGTTGATGGCCAGCGTCTCCCATATGCTTACACCCTTCGGTATTTCCGAAATATATTCAAACAATGCCTTGCCGCTTCTGAAGGCGAAGAACCACAGGGCAAGGCCCCCGGTAAGCATTCTGCCCGTAATTTTAACGGCAAGCACGTAAAGCAGCATGAAAGCGCTGATAAAGCTCAGCATGCTGGGAAGGTTGAACGCATAATCAATTCTTAATCCTAAAAACTCCAGGTTCCCGGCAAGGAACTGGAACATGAAATGGTACTTGATGTCCTCCCCGGCATAATGGGAATACGAGGTGGGAAAGTTATTGCCGTATGAGAAGGACCTAATCATTCCTATATGAGGCGAAAAATCGCTGAATACCGATACGCCGATATTAAGCCGGCCGTCCCTGGCATAAAAGGTGGTCCACATAAGTACTGTTGCCAGAACCGAAACAAGAAAGACAATCAATGCTTCCATGACAGCCGTTTTTTTGTCATTGCAAAGCAGCCGGTATCCCGGCCCTCTTTTCATTATAACAAGCCTGATATAAGCATATATGACAAACAACAGGGCAATGGGCATAACAACCAAATTGCCGATCAGAAGAGGCTCCCCCGCATTCGAGAATGCCAGGGCAACCAGGTAAACCGGCCATGTTACGGCCAGCACCCCGGTAACAAACCATGCCGGGATAAGAAGCATATATGGACTGAGCTTTATCGGTTTTCCCTCATATGACCGGGATGCAGCCTTATATAGATCCGGTATGACAAAGGAACATATAGCCCAGCCTGTCCCGAAACATAAAAGCAAATACAAAATGCCCGTCACTTATCCTCACCACCCCTGATATACTCGGAAACAATATATCTCGGCCTTGCCTTGACCTCATGATATATCTTGGATAAATACAGACCGATTATGCCCAGGCTGGTCATAATTGCGCTTCCGATTATCAGCTGGAGCAGTATGACGGTCGTAAATCCGCTGCCTGCCCTGCCCGAAAGCTTCATATATAATGTCTGGACCCCTAAAACAACGGCTCCGAAAAGCATTACGGCTCCCAGCAGGGTGATAAAATGAAGCGGTACCGTCGTATATGAGGTAACGGCATTGGCTGCAAGGCGAAGCAGCCTGAACAGCGACCATTTACTCCTTCCGGCCACCCTTTTTGCCACGTCAAACTCTATTTCCTTTCGCCTAAATCCCAGCCACGCCGACATTCCCCTGAAGAATGAAGTTCTCTCGGGCAGCTTCTTCCATGCTTCGACGACCTTACGGTCCATGAGTTTGAAATCCGAAGCCCTTTCCAGGTTGACATCGGATGATTTGTTGACCATGTAGTAAAAGAACTTTGCGCATACCCTGTAAATGATATTTTCCTTGCCGCGGGAATGCTTGACTCCCTCCACCACGTCATACCCTTCATTAAGCCATGCATCAACCATTGCGGGAATGACCTCCGGGGGATGCTGAAGATCCGCATCCATAGTCAGGATCATGTCTCCCGCCGCGTAGTCCAGCCCTGCGCAGATTGCCGATTCCTTGCCGAAATTCCTGCTTAAGCGGACGACGGATACTCTCCAGTTGTCCCTTGCAAGGCTTTTTAGCTCACTGAAGGTATTATCCGTGGACCCGTCGTCAACAAAGATGAACTCGTACGTTATATTATTGGATATAAGTACGTCCTCTATGATTTTAACCGTGTTCTTTATGTGGCTTCCTTCCTGGTATACAGGAATAACCACGGATAACAGCGAATATTTAGTTCTATCAACCGGCTTTTCCACAGTAATCATGGCATCCCTCGACTTAATAGAATTTATTTTATAAAATCCTGCTGTTTTGGTTCAAAATCCTGCTCTCAAGATGGGGGTTCTCCGAGAAAATCCTTTCCGCCTCATCACTGTCAAGGCTCTTTGCCGCCTTCGCCGCAAGCTTGAGTATGGATGCGTCCGTATATATATTGCCAATCTTGAACTCCAAATCCCCGCTCTGCCTGACCCCGAACAAATCTCCCGGACCCCTGAGCTTAAGGTCCTCTTCTGCAATATAAAACCCGTCATTGGATTTATTAAGTATCTCAAGCCTTTCCCTGGCTTCCCTGCTTTTTGTCCCACATACGAATATGCAGTAGGACTGGTGCTCACCCCGGCCTACTCTTCCCCTTAACTGATGAAGCTGCGCCAGGCCGAACCTTTCGGCATTTTCCACCAGCATTACGGTGGCGTTGGGCACGTTTACCCCAACCTCGACCACCGTAGTGGACACCAGTACCTGGATTTTGCCCTCCGCAAACCTTTCCATAATCCTGTTCTTTTCCTTGGGCTTCATCTTCCCGTGAAGATACTCGATTGTAATATCGGGGGACATGGCTTCCTTAAGCTGCTGGGTGTAGTCCATTACATTTTCAGCTTCTATCGTCTCGTTTTCTTCCACCATAGGGCATATGATATAGGCCTGCCTTCCCCGGGCCGCCTGCTTTTCAATAAAACGGTAAGCCGCGGGCCTGTAGCTTGTATCCACAACACAATTCTTAATGGGAAGCCTTTGGGCCGGAAGCTCGTCCACCACCGATATGTCAAGATCACCATATAGAATAATAGCCAGGGTTCTTGGTATGGGTGTGGCGCTCATGACCAGTACATGGGGGCTTTTCCCCTTGGTCATCAGCTCTTCCCTCTGCCTGACCCCAAAGCGGTGCTGCTCGTCTGTAATGACCAGGGCCAGGTCATTGTATTCAACCTTTTCCTGTATCAGGGCATGAGTTCCTACAATAATATCCGCCCTTTTCTCTCTGATTCTTTCATATGCCTCATTCTTTTCCCTGGCTGTCATTGATCCGACAAGCAGGCATACCGATACTCCGAAACCCGAAAGCAGGCTGCTTATAGATTTATAGTGCTGCTTGGCCAGTACCTCCGTAGGTACCATAATACTTGCCTGGTACCCGTTTTTTACCGCCATCAGCATCGCCAGAACGGCAAGTATGGTCTTTCCCGAACCCACATCACCCTGGACAAGCCGGTTCATGGAAAGCCCGGATATCATATCGCTTTTAATATCCGCCCATGCTGACTGCTGGGCATTTGTTAGGCTGTAAGGAAGGGATCTTATCAGCTCATCGCATTCCTTAACCTCTTTCATTGGATACTCGGAACGGGTCAGGGCTTTATTGTCCCTCATTCTTCTAAGGGCTAGGGAATACAGGAAAAACTCGTCAAAAGCCAGCCGCTGCCTTGCCTTCATCATGCTGTCCCTGTCCTTGGGAAAATGTATCTCCTTCAAAGCCTTCGTCCTGTCCATGAGGGAGTATTCCTTGCGTATCCTTTCGGGAATATAATCCCTTGCAAACTCAAGCTTGTTGTGCACCTCATGCATAGCCTTGATTATCAGCTTGTTTGTAATTCCTTCGGTCAGGGGATAAATTGGCTGCAGCACATTCAGCAATTGAAAATAATCATCCCTGTTAAAAAAAACCTGGGGCTGTTCCATCACCAGTGCGCCGTTCTTAAGCTTCACCTTGCCCCTGAAAAGGTACCTTTTACCCATCTCAAGCCTATCCTTAAGATACGGCATGTTAAACCATGTAAGCAGCAATGTGCCAGAGCTGTCCCGAACCTGGACATTGAGAATCTGCAGCTTCCGAACCTTTTTCAGCCTCGGCGTGATTCCCAGGTAAGCCTCAATTGTTGCCACACTGCCCTCAGTTACCCGGGCAATGGGTATGGGCATGCCAAACTCCTCATAACCCCTCGGGTAATGCTCAAGCAAATCCTGCACCGTTTCAATGCCGATCCTTCGAAGGGCCTTCTGGGTCTTTTCGCCTATTCCCTTTATCTTAATTACACTGTCATTGTAAAATAAGCTGCTCACTCCGATATCTAAACCCTTCCTAAACAAACCCCTTGTTTATGATAAACCTGATTTTGCATATACATACATTATAATCCATATTATCGAATTGGGGAAGTCATTTCATAAAGTCCGTCCGCGGACTTCATCTCCGAATCATCCTGTTTGTAAGCCTTCCAGTATGTCACGATTGCCTTGGCAAACTCAAAGCCGTTGACCATGCCCTCCAAGGACCCTGCGACGGCATATATCCGCTTCTCCACCAGCTTGTCGAATTCTTCCCCTTCCGCGTCGGTGTTGATTTTTACCGATGCCTGTATTCCCGATATCCACTTTTCGAGGATTAAAGGCAATGCTCCGCCGTCCGGCTTTGATTTTGTAGACAGGTTCTGTATAAGCTCCTTGTACGTGCCAAGACCCTGTCCCTTGGTTCCCGTAAAACGGCGCTCGGGAGACAGGTCGGCGTCCACCACTGCAAATCCCCTGGCAATGGCATGGTTCCTTATGGTCTGGAGCAGGAAGCTCTTGCCGCTGCCGTATCTTCCAACAATAAACCGGAAAGAAGCGCTGCCCTGCTCGATCATATCGATGTCATGAAGGATGGCGGCTATTTCCTGGGCCCGTCCCACCGTAATATATTCGAGACCGACCCGGGGAACCACTCCGCCCTTCAGCGCATTGATTATAATGTTAGCTATCCTTGTTGGTACCTTGTTAATCATAGCCCTACCATTCCCTTTACCTGTTCTTCATAATCCTCATATATATTGAAATCTTCATCAAGAATACTGTCACCTATATGGTCCATGGCTTTTTCATTTATGCCGTCCGCCAGGACCTCAAGCATGATGTTCTGCGAGTCGGCATATTCTTTTAGTCTCTGATACATGTCTCCGTCATTCTGAAGAATAATGGCCAGAGCCTTAAGCTCAAAGCCCGATAAGGCACTCCTTAAGCTTTCCCATACATCCGCCGCCTGTATGGGTTCTTTACTTACGGATTGTTTCACGTAAGAGCCATTCATACCGGAATGCTCCATGCCTGAACGCTCCAGGCAGGAATCCTCCATATCAGAATCCACTGTACCGGTACATCCCGCATCGAGATGCTCCGAACCGTAATGTATCGTATCAAGGCTATCCGAATGGGCGTCACCTGTACTAAAATGCTCCAAACTGAATGCTTCGTTGTTTTCTTCCTCTTCATCAACAATCAGGGCTTCCTGTATGGCCAGCGATTCCTGCCTGATCCGCTCCAGGGACGCAGGATTAACCGTTACCACGGTCTTGGTTGCTTCCCTATAAAATTCCATAACCGCGGTTTTAACGATATTGTCTATGAATAATCCCGATTTTTGCAGTTTTAACCTGGTTGCCTGATCGATCATGTCCAAACTGGCGCTATTCTTATACTTGTATTTCTTTATCTGCCTAAGCACCGACTCCATCTGCTTCATTATATATCCGAGCAGCTGCCGGCCTTCGGCAGACGCAATTACATTGCTGAACTCCCATTCATTATTCCTGCATATATAGATTTCATTTTCGGACATTACGACCTTTCTATCAGGCTGCCTAAGCCAGTTATAAAAGAGAGCATCCTTGAAAGGCGTCCATGGAACCGGCCTTTTTGAAGGATTGAACAGGTCGTCGTAGAAATGAAAGCCCGCCTTTTCAAACTCCGTGCGGATTCTGTCCAGAACAAAATAAAAGCAGTCTTTTACCAGCTTGCTGTTGCCTTCAGAGTAAAAGCCGGATTTGCGTATATCGTATTTTGAGATCGTACAGAACAAATCAAAGCTGCTTCCGGTATAAATATCCGGGTAATATCCTGATAGATTGTTTTCTTCAACAAATTCCTTAAAGGTATGGGGCAGCTCGTAATAAATGTGATAATCCTTGATCCACCTGGCAAAATACTTGTCAATCGAAGGCTCGTATGTCCGATAGGATGCCCAAAGCGCCATCAGCCTGTCCAGGCCGTCCTTCGGGCTTTCCACCCCGATATTGTTCAGCAGCTCATAGGTATACAAAAAGACGTAAGACATGGATGTGCTATGCACATCACCTTTTCTGACCTTGGACCGCCAAGTGAAATATGTCCTGAGCTGTTCATAGCTCAGCATCTGGTAATAGGGATAATATGACGAAAACGGAACGCTCCCCGGATAATCATCCTCAAAATCCTTCATGAACTGGGCCTGTTTGTAAAAGACCCTGGCATTCCATTTCTGAATCCTTCTGTCGTAGAATTTGTTATAATTCGAATATGGTACGGGGTATTGCCTCGCTATGTCCCTCATTCTGTAAAACAGTTCCCGGATTGGATCTTTTTGAGGCTGCACAATCTGCTGAACAATATTCTGCGCTTTTAAAACAAATTTACCCACCCCGGGGAACGGACTGTTATCATATTCGATCTCATAAAACAATCCGTCCGAAAGAGACATTTGCGAGTATTTGCTGTTTTGAGTACGAATGTTGGAAGCCCCGCTTTCCTGAACATTTCGTCTGTCGGGGATTTTAAAAGGCTGATATTTTTTTTCGTTGACGTAATCATTCATAAAACCACTGCATACCTTTATTCAGCGATAACTAACTATAAATAGTATAACATAAAATGGTTATTTTTCAATAATAAAATCGAACAAACGTTTATATGCAATAAAGGTTCAGGAACAATTTGATAATTATATGCTTCCCGTAAATCCCTTTGAAATTAGTACATATGACATCACTGAAAAAATAGTATTGACAAAACAATTGTATTAATGTACTATTGTATTAAGCTACTAATACAATAGTACATTGGTAGCAATTCTATAGAAAGGAGCCAACATGATGCAGTGGGAACTGAATACCGAAAAGCCGGTTTATCTGCAGCTTGTGGAGCAGATCCAGGCAAAGATAATTGCCGGCGTATACAAGCCCGGTGACAAGCTCCCTTCTGTCAGAGATTTGGCGGCACAGGCCATGGTAAATCCAAATACGATGCAAAGAGCAATGACAGAATTGGAACGTGACGGATTGGTGCACACCAATCGTACTGCCGGAAGGTTCATTACCTCTGATGAAGAACTTATAAGACAGCTTAAGGAAAAATACATCACTGAAATTGTACGGGACTTTCTGGACAAAATGAAGCAACTTGGGTTAGGACGGGACGATATCATTTCTTATCTTAACAAGTTAACCGAAAACAGCAATTAGCAAAATAATAGGATAGGAGTTTGAAAGATATGAGTGTAATACTTGAATGCAATGCACTGTCAAAAAGATTCGGATCAACCTTAGCCCTCGATAATTTCAGTCTAAGACTGGAAAGGGGCAAGATAGTCGGTCTCCTGGGGCCGAACGGAAGCGGAAAGACCACGTTGATTAAAATTATTAACGGGTTATTGGTTCCAAACGCGGGCGGCATCACAATTGCCGGTATGGCACCGGGAGTGGAAACCAAGAGAATAGTTTCCTATCTCCCTGAAAAAACCTATCTTCCCGACTGGATGAAGGTATCGGATACCATAAGGTTCTTCAAGGATTTCTATGAAGATTTTGATGAAAAGCGGGCTTATGACATGCTTCACAGGCTGAACCTGGATCCGTCCAAACGCTTAAAATCCCTTTCAAAGGGTACCAAGGAAAAGGTACAGCTCATCCTGGTCATGAGCCGGAGAGCCGATCTTTACTGTCTGGATGAACCGATAGGCGGAGTTGATCCTGCTGCCAGGGATTATATATTGAATACGATAATAACCAATTATGACGAAAATGCCACGATAATTATATCAACGCACCTCATCGCGGATATAGAAAATATTTTGGATGAGGCCGTATTCATCAAGGCAGGTCGGCTGGTCCTCCACGCACCGGTTGACGAGATACGTGAAAAGGAAGGAAAATCCATAGACACATTATTCAGGGAGGTATTCAGATGCTAGGAAAATTAATCAAACACGAATTTAACGCAACAGCGAGAATATTCCTTCCGCTGTATCTGATAATGCTGCTGCTTTCCCTAATAAACAGGGTTATGTTCAGTATCGACAACTTAAGCAAGCCTCTTAAAACAATAAGAAACTTTTCGATAGCAATGTATGTGCTTTCCATACTTGCAGCCATCGTTGTCACATTTGTAATAATGATATTGCGCTTTTACAGGAACCTGTTGTCGGATGAGGGATACCTGATGTTTACGCTGCCCGTCAAGCCCTCGCAGCATATTATTTCAAAGCTTATAGTATCAATGATTTGGAATATAGGAACCCTTGCTGTTGTGGCCCTTTCCCTGCTTGCCATGCTTGGCACCCGTGATAATCTTGAAAGCTTAAAGGAAATACTTGACGGATTATTATATGGCTTAAGGCTTGGCTTCGGCGACAAGTATGGCCTGGTTATTGCCGAATATGCCATCCTGTTGCTGGTGGGCACAGTAATGCAAATACTTATGATTTATGCCTCCATAGCAATCGGGCATCTTTTTACGGAACACAGGGTAATCGGTTCCTTTGCGGCCTACATCGGCATTAATACCATTGTTCAGATGATTTCGACAATTATCATGCTGATTTGGACCAATATCGAGCTGTCCATGCTAAATTACAGCCCTTATTACAGCGAATTGAACGAATGGGAAAGCTCCATCAGTATCCTGGAAGCCGTCCCTTCAAAGGTATTCCCCTTCTCCATCATATTCACCATAATATTAAGCGTTGTTTACTACATTGTAACCAACTACATCTTCAAGAAGAAGCTCAACTTAAATTAACAGCCTACAGTCCGGCAATAACCGCGAAAACCGGCCTTCCTGCAGGTGATGCGCCTGCACAAGGCCGGTTTAATTTTTCGATTCTATTTTTACTATTCAGCTATCTATTCCTTACCTCAAACCTGCTTAGCTGCTTTAAGCAATAAATGAGCTCCTGCTGCCTTTTATCAATCGGCCCGTCCTCCACGATACAGTCCAGTGAAGCTGCCATGTCGTTGATAAGCCTGTTGTCAATCTTCTTGATATTGGTAGTTAATATCTCCAGCTTTTCAGTATAAGAGTCGGCATCAAGGAATTTCAACAGGATCTCGCTAATCTTGTCATCAGTCTCCGGTTTCGGCGGTTTTTCGGCATTTAAGGAATCTTCATCCTTTTCCACGGTCATCTTGTCCGTAATGTCACCGGTCCTGCAGTCGGATTTTTCATCAGCCGGGGGTATTTCCGGGGTGCCGCACGGTTCCTTCACACCGTTCCGCGGAACCTTTGTTCCGTCAGAAGCAGCATATATTTCCTCCATGAACTTTGACAAAGGCAGCACAAAAGTACCGTAGTCCCCAAATAACGCCTGGTAAATTACCATCCTCTCACAAGTCTCCTTATGTATTCCAAGTGTAATGACCTGGTAAGGCTTATCCTTTGTCACGTAAAATATTTCCCCAGCCCTTGGAGCCTTTTCCATTACAATCCTCCTTCACTGCTATCCGATAATCGATATGCCATCACAAATATAAGACAAAAGTGGCCCGCCGGTGTCCGAACCACTTGTTTTATCCTTGGTCTGTAGTTTACAGTCGCCATTACTCAACCGACAACAGGTAATAGTAAATTGGCTGTCCGCCATAATGAACCTCGACATCCATGTCGGGGTAAAGCTTCATCAGCTCTTCGGATACTTCATTCGCCTGTTCTTCGGTTACATCCTCACCATAATAGATGCTTATTAATTCCGAACTGTCATCCACCAGGCGCTTAACCAGCTCTATTGTGGTTTCCCTGATATCCTCACCAACGGACAGGATGGACTTATCTCCCAGACCCATGATGTTTCCCTGTTTGATGTTCATTCCGTCAATGATGGTATCACGGATTGCATATGTTACCTGACCGGACTTGACCCTGTTCATTTCCGCCGTCATTCTCTCGGCATTTTCCTCAGGTGATTTGTCATATACATAATTGATTATGGCGGTTATACCCTGCGGTACGTTTTTTGAAGGTATTACTATGACATTCTTGTCCTCGGTCAGCTGCTTCGCCTGCTCGGCGGCAAGTATAATGTTGCTGTTGTTGGGCAGTATGAATATGGTGTCGGCATTGACTTCCCTGATGGCATTGAGCATATCCTCGGTACTCGGATTCATGGTCTGTCCGCCCGCAATCAGGTAATCCACACCCAAACCGGTGAATATCTCATCCAGCCCCGCTCCCATGGATACCGCGATGAATCCCGTCTTCTTCCTCGGCTTTTCCTTATGGGTTTCGGCTTCCGCGGCGGCTTTCTCAGCGTCCTTGATAACCTTTTCGCTGTGCATTTCCCGCATGTTGTCTATCTTAATGCTTGTTAATGATCCATACGAAAGAGCCTTCTGTATGGCAAGGCCCGGGTCGTTCGTATGTACATGCACCTTGATTACGCCGTCATCCGATACGACCACGATTGAATCGCCTATGGATTCAAGATACTGTTTTAATTCGGGCTCCGTTTTGGAACTGTATTTCTCCAGCATAATTATGAACTCGGTACAATAACCGAACTTTATATCCTCCGAGGCAATTCGTTCAACATTAATCCCGGTTGATACATGCTCCTCGCTGAATGCTGCGGGAACTATCTCCTTGCCGATAAGGGCATTGTATGCTCCCTTGACGATTTCCACGAGTCCCTGGCCGCCCGAATCCACCACACCGGCTTCCTTTAGAACGGGGAGAAGCTCCGGTGTCATTTCAAGCACCTTCTCCATATGGGCAACTATCTCCTTGAAAAAGTAAACCAAATCATCCGTTTCCAGGGCTAACTGGGCGGCTTTCTCCGCTGCGCCCCTGGCTACGGTCAGCATTGTTCCTTCCTTGGGCTTCATAACGGCCCTGTATGCAGTTTCCACGGCTCTCATTAATCCGTTGGTTATTACGGTAACGTTCAGTTCGTTGTAATCCTTGATTTCCTTGGTAAATCCTCTGAACAGCTGTGACAGTATGACTCCCGAGTTTCCCCTGGCCCCGCGGAGTGATCCGCCGGAAATTGCTTTTGCCAGTTCCTCGATTGTGGGATTCTCCAGGTTTTGTATTTCCTTTACTGCAGACATAATAGTCAAGGTCATATTAGTGCCGGTATCACCATCTGGTACCGGGAATACATTCAGTTCATTAATAAATTCCTTCTTTGCCTCTATGCTTGTTGCTCCTGCAAGAAACATCTTTTTGAATGTTTTTGCATCTATGGTCTTCACAATCACTGATCTTTCCTCCTTAAATGCCGTAATTCCCGGTTTCAGTCTATTACTCTGACTCCTTCTACAAAAATGTTAATTTTCTTAACTTCCATTCCCGAGAATTCCTCAACATTGTATTTGACATTACTGATCAAGTTGTCAGCGACAGCAGATATGCTAACCCCATAGGAGACTATAATATGCAGGTCAATCGTAATCTTGTTGTCCTCATCGATGGTGACGTTCACTCCATGGCTTAAATTATCCCTCTTTAACAGCTTGACTATACCGTCCTTCATATTGACGGAAGCCATACCGACCACACCAAAGCATTCCACGGCGGAAGCTCCGGCATACTGCGCCAATACCTCATTATCAATTACAATGTCACCAATATCAGTACTCATATGTCCTTTCATATTATACCTCCAATCCTTCAATTATTCCCGCTCTACCGTTTCGCATTTTATTACAATATATGACCAAAAACTTTTTATGTTCTTGCGCGATGCCGAACTGCAAATTCATCATTTTATGAGATAGCCCGATATATACCTGCATATTATATATAAATATGTTTTTTAACTGGATGTGTTAATATGAGGCGAATGATAGGGTTTATCCTGTTCTGGATTGCAATCGGCATGACGATCATGCTGTTTATAACTAACGGACTATTAGCTATTTGTATTATAATACTATGTTTGCTTCTTGGCTATAATTTATTCTGTAACTAAGGATAACGTCAGGTTAATTAAACATTTTTTAATGTAAAAATAGGGTGTCAAGATCCCCCTGACACCCAATGTAGCCAATTATGCGCGTTCTACTTTTCCGGATCTAAGACAGGAAGTACAAACATACATCTTTTTAGCTGCACCGTTCACTTTTACTTTTACATATTTTATGTTGGGTTTCCACATTCTATTTGTTCTTCTATGAGAATGACTCACAGCAATTCCGAAGTGAGCACCTTTTTCGCATACTGCACATTTTGCCATCCCGAGCACCTCCTTAGATAAGAATTTAGACCTTTACAGCCTAACAAACACATTCATTTTATCAGAACATAAATGATTATGCAAGCATTTTTTCTTCCATACCGGGTTATGGCCTGTCAAGCAGCTCTTCCACCCGGGATTCGCCATACACTGTTATGCCGTTTTCCTCTAGAAGCTCCGCTGTTATCCCATTTCCATCGATCAGCGTACCGGAAAAAGTCCCGTCATAAATTTTCCCATTACCGCAGGAAGGGCTTTTTTCCTTCAGCAAGGCATGTCTGCAGCCGTATAGCCTGGCAAGCTTTAAGGTTTCATTCGCTCCCCTTTCAAGATAAGCCTGTACATCCCTGCCTGTTTTGTCAACCGCCCTGCCGTTTCTTATTTCCACAGGACTTCTGGGAGTTCCCAATCCTCCCAATATTTCAGGGCATACAGGTATAAGGTTGTATTTCTCCATTAAATGCGGTAGGCAGTAAAGGTGAAGCTCCTTTCCGTCATACCTGCAGTATAAACCCAGCAGGCATGCGCTGATTAAGAGATTCTCCTTTTTACTCATCGGCACCATCTTCGGATGCGCTTTTTACCGCTTCTTTTATCTTTTCATCCATACCGCAGTCACTGTCTTTTTTGGACCCCTTGGAGAACTTGTTGATAATATCGGGAACCATGTCGAGGATTTTGCTGACACTGTCCTTATCCTTAACACTTATGAGCTTGGATGAACCGTTTTGAATAACGAGCACGGCACTGGGAACTATCCTGCCGCCCAAACCTCCTCCGGCATTGTTCTTCTTATCTCCGGCGACAGCGCCCGCACCGACACCGAAGCTTACCTCAACCAAGGGCAGTATTATAGTTCCATCCTCAAACCTTATGGCATCACCAACCACGGTTTTCGTTGTTAGAAAGCTGTCCATACCTTTAAATAACGATTCCACCGTCGCATTGAAATTATTCTCAGACATCATAACGCCTCCTTCAGCAATTGATAATTCATCCTTAATTTTTTAAACCTCTTATCCACTAACAGCTTTATAATTATAACAAGTATCGTCCATGCCCTTATTCTGCCTTTTGCATAATGACTTCCCTTAAATACTTTATTCTCAAAGTCCGGGGTGATTTGGACATCGCCCCCATAAAAGCAGTACAATATACATAGTACACCCAGTATCTGTCCGGTGCTGCACGGGTCCCCGGTGCCGAACACCAGCGTTGATTTTAGCTTCTTAGGCCCGACATGCTTTAAAATCTTTTTAATGCTGTCATATGTGAAGCGAAAGCCGGTCCTGTTTATATCATCATTGAGAAAATCAATAATCCGGCCGATTCTTTCCCTGAGCCCCAGGATGCTTTGTACCAGGTTCCTGACTTTATCCGCAATACCTGTAAAGAAGCCCCGGTTTTTTTTTATTAACTCTTTTACTTTATTTACAATCCTCGAAAAGAATTTGTCTTTTGGCCTTTTTAAGTTACCGGTATATTTCATGCCGGTTTTTGCTGACTCAGTTTCCATTGCATCGGACTCTGTCAATTCGGTCTCTTCCTGTTTTTCCGGCCTGACAGGCTTGATCCTGCTTTTTTTCTTTGGCCTTGCTTTTTCTGCTTTCCCTGAATGCAGGCTGTCATAAACCTTGATACCGAAAATTCTGACCCATATTTTTCTGTCGCGGCCGGTTTGTGATATGCTGCCATGCAGGAAGTGAAGCAGCCAGCTTACATGACCATCCAAAGCAAATCCGTCGCCATGCTCAACCTTCAGTCGGTAACGCACGGGTACAAATAAAATTATTAGCAAAAGAAATAAAAGTATGCCAAGCAATACCAATATCGTAATGCCAATTATTTTCAACACCAACAATAATACGGATAACATGCTCCATCCATCAACCGCCCGTTTTTATTCTAAGACAAGACATGCTTCAACTTAACGATTTTCATAATCTGACGAGAAATACCCTCTTACATCAAATCCGCCGGTATGACCGTACACTTCCATAATCATATCCTGAACCAGCCTAAGGGCTTCCTCCCGGCCTCTTGCAAGGCCTGCTATTTTAATGTCGGTTTTTTTGTAATGAGGAAATAATAGCTCGTTCGCATTTATGATGTCAAACAGATTTTCCGGATGGGAAGCAAATGCAATACAATATATGTCATAAGTAAGCCTTCCGTTATTGATGGAATCCACGATCTTGTCCATCTTATCCTTAAGATTATCACTGACATATATTCTTGACGTCCATTGTATCATATTTTGTCCCCCAAGCCAATCCGTCCGCGTTTCCTATTATTATTCCACAAATTGCCATTAATAATACGGGAGTTACCATTCCATGATGGATCTTATAATTTCCATGGATGCATACTTTTCAGGAATATCCGTACATCTTTTCAGCGAATAAAGTATATAATCCATGACCTCGGTGCGGGAATCGAAAAATACAGGTACCTTGTCAATTGTATTCGCCATAATGGCCCTGGCAATCATGCGGTCGGTGTTTCTGAATTTATCGTCAAGCTCCTTGATAAGCTTGTCCGTCTCCCTGCCGAGCCCTTCATTGTTAACCCTCAGGTTCATGCCAGGATCATTAAGGTCGACAAACAGGCTTCCGCTGTTAAGAATCCTGCAGCGGAGCAGCGATTCCAGAACACTGTCTTCATTGAGGCTCTTAACAACGGCCCCATGACGCTCGTTGATGTGGTAAAGGATATCCTCAACCTTCATCATCTCAAGCTCCATGTCCTCCTGGACACCCTCCAGGACCGTAAACTTGTCCAGTATTCCGATAGGGAACGTATCAGGTCCTTCCTTCAGGAAAGCTTCATTAATGCCCCTGATAATATCCAAAGCGGCTTTTCTTATCTCGCTGTCAACCGTCAAATCATTTTTATTATATGGAATACACAGCAGCAGGGTATAAATCCCGTTTATTATTTCTACAAGGCTGATGAAAGCCGTGCCCTCTATTTCCAGGTATCTTGTGGCTTCATCAATCCCTGATGCCGCGGCTTCATATTCTTCCCTGGAAATTGCCTTGAAATCAAGCCTTTCCAGTTCTTCCTTCCTCTCCCACAGCTCGGGATAGACATCCCTGATCTCCTCGTTGATATCCAGGGCCGCACTGCTTCTTACCATGTAAAACATGGTTCTCCATGTATCCTCACCGGATCCGGCCAGCATACCAATGCCCGATCGCATGAAATCATAATATTTCTCCTTTGTAATGCGAACCGGAAGCTGGCTTATAATTTCCTTAATCCTGTTATTAATAACCGAATTGTCATCGGACTCAAAAATGTACCGAAGAACTTTCCTGGCAAAAGCCTCGTCGTCCTCAACCCGGTCCATCTCCTTGAACCTGTATTCCACACGGTTTAAAGCATACTCATACAGTTCAAACAGGTCAACGTACCTGGTGATTGCTTCCATCTTGGCTGCTGCCCGTTTTCGTATTTCATCCGTCCGGCTAATGAGCCCTTCAATCCCATCGGTGCTGCTGTCCAGGAGCCCTTCCGAGATAATGCCTTTTATGGTCTCAATATATTCGGCAAGATCCTCCGACCAGTGCTCCTTCTCATCACAGTACATCTCATAATATGTATAATAATCCATGGCAAGTTTGACCATTGCAGAGGTATAGTATTTCTCAGCCGCGATCCTCAATGCCTTAGGTATGTTTTCTTCAAGATCCCTGTTTATCAGGATTTCCTTGTATATAGCTTTTAAGTTTCCGCTCATATCCGATCCTTTCGGTCATCTTCTTTAATTATTTATATGACATGTTCGTGGGTGAACAGGTGGTCCATGCAGTATTCATAATTGCCGTTACATTTGGAGCAGAACCTGAACTCAAGGTTCTCATCATCCAACTCCGTCCTTCCGCAGACCGCACACTTGTGCCTTGTAATAACGTTCTGCCTTCTGAATCCCGTGACATTGCCGCCGCTTCGTCCCTCATGAATCTGCCTGCGGAATCTCGCTCTCCGTTCGAATTCCCTTGGCGATATCCACCTGTAATTCCTGGTCATCATATAGAATATCACAAAGTTCGCCAGGGACACTACAATCGGAATAACTCCGAAATAATACCCGGCTGATATGAACTTGTAAATATCAATCAGATAAATGGCACCGCTTATCAGCGCAAGGTACTTCGCCTTTATTGGTATGATGAAATAAAACATGAATTGTGTGTTGGGATATAATGCCGCAAAGGCAAAAAACATGGAGCTGTATATAATGTCCAGGGGAGATGATATGACGATCATGATATTGCCCAATATGTTCACCCTGAATATCCCATATACTAAAAAGGCAGCAATTATGTTAAAAATGACCGCCGAGAAAAAATACAGGTTCAGCCTGAAAGATCCCCATGCGCGCTCCAATGCGTTTCCGATAAGATAAAATATATAAGCCTGGATGGCCACAAATATAATATCGGTACCAAGTACTTTATACGGTATTAAGAAGGTTATCATCCTCCACACCTGCCCCCGCAGTACCTTGTCCACATCCAGGCCAAGATAAATATACGCAAAGGGGTTGATGGTATAAACCAGCAATCCGATCACATACAAGGCTATGACATATTTCATAAGGTCTCGGATTGCATACTTGCCAAATTTTCGTTCAAGCTTTTGAATGAATTTCATAGCTTACTCCATTCCGCCTCAGAAGAATTTTTTCTTTCTAAAAATCAATGCCGTAATCGCCGTAATAAGCATTGCCGCCGATGTTACAAATATAAAACCGAAGGGCGCTTTCCCGCCGGGAATATATTCGAAGTTCATTCCGTAAAAGCTTGCAATCATTGTGGGTATGGAAAGAACTATGGTTATAGCAGCAAGGAATTTCATGACATTGTTCTGATTGTTAGATATTATTGACGCAAATGCGTCCATCGTGCCGGACAGAATCCCGGTATAAATGTTAGCCATTTCTATGGCCTGTTTGTTTTCAATAATAACATCCTCCAGCAAATCCTGGTCCTCGGGATACTGCTTGATGCCCTCTATCCTCAGCATCTTCTCCAGAACGACCTCGTTAGACCTGAGCGCGGTTGTAAAATAAACCAGGCTCTTGTCCAATGCCAGCAGATCAATCAGTTCACTGTTCTGGGTTGATATATGAAGCTTTCTTTCTATCTCTTCGCTCTTGCGGTCTATTAGGCGAAGGTACTGAAGAAAGGTGGAAGCGTTCCTGTAAAGTATCTGCAGAATAAATCTTGTCTTCTTGTAAGTGTAAAAATCACGCACTCTTCCGTCAATGAAGGATTTGAGAATCGGTGTATCCTCAAGGCATATGGTAATCAGGTATTCCCTTGATATGATAATGCCCAGAGGTATGGTGATATACCGGTTCCTTTCCTGGTATCTCTCCAGTGTAGGTATATCCACGACAATAATGGTATATTCATCCTCCACCTCTATTCTTGCCCGCTCTTCTTCATCCAGCGGAGCTTTGAGATGATGGATGTCAATCCTGGTTTTCTCGGAAACCTCCACCAGTTCCGGGGCTGTAGGGTTGGTCATGGCTATCCAGCAGCCTTCCGTTATTTCATCTTTTCTTTGCAATACACCATCTTCTGTTTTAAAAATCTGAATCATGGTCTCTCCTTCATAAGACTAAAATTCAATCTTAATTATAAGTTTTTAGATATTCTTTGTCAAACAAAAGAAAGCCCCGCCTATTCCTCGATAACAGGTATTGATAGTATCGTTCCGGGCATAAGGCTTATGGAGTAGATGTCATTAGCCTTAAGAAAATCCGCAATATTAATCCTGTTCTTGGCAATTACCGAGCCCAATGTATCCCCGTTCTCCACCGTGTATGTGACAGAGTTTGAAAATCCGTCCCGGGAGACACAGGGCAGGCAAATCACATCGCCAACCTGAAGGTTGTATACATTTATAAACGGATTGGCACTAATTATCCTGTCAACATCCACATTATAGCGTCTGCTTATAGAATAAAGCGTATCTCCCTGTTTTACTTCATAATATATACAGAACAAATCCTATCCCTTCCCAAACCCGAACAGTTTACATGTTGGTTAGTTTATTATATTCAATTAGCAATAATTTGACACCGGCATATTATGTTAATACAATATCATTGACCTGCGGTTTATAAAAAATCAATGAAATCTTAAGAAAAAATAAATTGTTATTTAATAATAAAACAATGGCTTTTCCCCGTATTTGAATGGTAAATTTATGGTATCGGGTGTTGAATAAACATACCCGGTATCGTATAATATTCGCGATAAGCAGATGAAACCAGCCAGGCAATACAAACGGCACACTTTATGGGACACACTTGTGTGTCACCCACCAGTACGGAACAAGGAGTAATCAATATGCATGACGCCATTTCTCTTGGAATTGATATTGGATCAACGACCGTCAAAGTTGTTGTTTTAAATCATAATAAAGAAATATTGTTTTCCGACTATGAAAGGCACTATGCCAATATCCAGGAAACCCTGGCCGCATTAATCAAAAAGGCCCAGGACGCGGTTGGCGATCTTATCGTCCACCCTGTAATAACCGGGTCCGGCGGGCTGACCATCTCCAAGCACCTGGACGTACCTTTTATTCAGGAGGTGGTTGCCGTTGCCACATCTCTCCAGGATTATGCCCCGCATACCGATGTAGCGATAGAGCTGGGCGGTGAGGACGCTAAAATAATCTACTTCACCAATGGTGTGGAACAGAGGATGAACGGCATATGCGCGGGAGGTACCGGTTCTTTCATCGACCAGATGGCAAGCCTTCTTAAAACCGATGCGGCGGGCCTTAATGAGTACGCAAAGGATTACAAAGCTATCTACCCGATTGCAGCCAGGTGCGGCGTATTTGCCAAGTCGGATATCCAGCCGCTGATAAACGAGGGCGCGACAAAACCCGACCTGTCCGCGTCAATCTTCCAGGCTGTTGTTAACCAGACCATAAGCGGACTGGCATGCGGCAAGCCCATACGTGGCAATATCGCGTTTTTGGGAGGTCCCCTTCATTTCCTTTCGGAACTGAGGAACGCATTTATTCGGACCCTTAAGCTGACCGACGAGCAGATTATTGCTCCGGAGAACTCTCATCTGTTTGCCGCCATCGGCGCTGCCATGAACTCTAAAGAGGATTCCGCCGTAAACCTGTCGGCCTTATATAAGAAGCTAGCCGAGGGCATCAAGATGGACTTCGAGGTCCACCGCATGAAACCCCTGTTTGAAAATGAAGCCGAGTATGAAGAATTCCGACAGCGCCATTCCGTACATACCGTCAAGAAGGGCAATTTAAGCGAATACAGGGGCAACTGCTTCCTCGGAATAGACGCCGGCTCCACAACGACCAAGGTCGCCTTGGTTGGAGAAGACGGTTCCCTGCTCTATTCCTTCTACAGCAACAACAACGGAAGCCCGCTCAAAACCGCGATTAAAGCCATTAAGGAGATATATGAAATACTGCCCGAGGGAGTTAAAATAGTTCGTTCCTGCTCAACCGGATACGGTGAGGCCTTGATTAAGGCCGCGCTTATGCTGGATGAGGGCGAGGTTGAGACTGTAGCCCATTATCGTGCCGCTTCATTTTTCGAGCCGGACGTGGACTGCATACTCGATATCGGCGGGCAGGATATGAAATGCATAAAGATTAAAAACAATACCGTCGATAATGTTCTGCTGAACGAGGCCTGCTCGTCAGGCTGCGGTTCATTTATAGAAACCTTTGCAAAATCCCTGAATTACGAGGTCGAGGATTTCGCAAAGCTGGCCTTGTTTGCCAAGAACCCCATTGACCTGGGTACCAGGTGTACCGTCTTCATGAACTCGAAGGTAAAACAGGCGCAGAAGGAAGGAGCGACCGTAGCGGATATTTCCGCCGGCCTGGCATATTCCGTAATAAAAAATGCCCTGTATAAGGTTATAAAAATTACAAATCCCAAGGACCTGGGCAATAAAATGGTTGTCCAGGGCGGCACATTCTATAACGACGCGGTCCTTAGAAGCTTTGAGCTTATATCCGGTTGCGAGGCCGTAAGGCCTGACATCGCCGGAATAATGGGAGCGTTCGGTGCCGCGCTTATTGCAAGGGACCACTATGATGGCAGTGAAACCACCATGCTGTCCATAGACCAGATATATGAGCTGAAATTCGAGACATCTCTTGCCCGCTGCGGTAAATGCACCAACAACTGTACCCTGACCATCAACAAGTTCACCGGAGGAAGGCGTTTTATCTCCGGCAACAGGTGCGAACGCGGCCTTGGCAAGGAAAAGAATGCGGATAACATTCCGAACCTTTACGAGTATAAAATGAAGCGCTATTTCGACTATGAGCCGCTTCCCGAGGACCGGGCTCCCCGCGGAACGGTCGGAATCCCCAGGGCGCTTAACATGTATGAAAACTATCCTTTCTGGCATACGTTTTTCACCAGGCTGGGATACCGGGTGGTATTATCTCCGCCTTCCAGCAGGAAAATATATGAGCTTGGCATCGAATCAATCCCGAGCGAATCGGAATGCTACCCTGCCAAGCTGGTTCACGGGCATATTAAATGGCTTATTGACAACGGGATTAAGTTTATCTTCTACCCCTGCATACCATTTGAAAGAATTGAATTCCCCGGTGCAAACAACCATTATAACTGCCCGATTGTTACCTCGTACTCGGAGAATATCAAGAACAATGTGGAGGAACTCAGGGATCCGTCCATAGAATATGCCAATCCGTTTTTGTCCTTTGAAAGTGAAGAAATCCTGTCGAACCGGCTGGTTGAGATATTTACAAAAAAAGGAATTAGTAAAAATGAAATAAGGGAAGCCTGTAAGGCTGCCTGGGAAGAGTTGGCCAATGCCAGGGAAGACATGAAGAGAAAGGGTGAAGAAACCCTGGCATACCTGCGGGCATCCGGCAGAAGGGGAATCGTGCTGGCAGGCAGGCCGTACCATATCGACCCCGAGATAAATCATGGAATTCCTGAAATGATTAATTCCTTCGGTGTAGCTGTATTGACCGAGGACTCCGTATCCCACCTGGGCAAGGTGGACCGCCCGACCCTGGTCGTGGACCAGTGGATGTTCCACTCCCGGCTTTATGCCGCGGCTTCATTCGTACGCACCCAGCCGAACCTCGAGCTTGTTCAGCTGTTTTCCTTCGGCTGCGGCCTGGATGCCGTAACTACCGACCAGGTAAATGACATCCTGTCCGATTCCGGCAAGATATATACCGTATTGAAAATTGACGAGGTCAGCAATCTCGGCGCCGCAAGAATCCGCATACGATCCCTGCTTTCGGCGGTCAGGGAAAGGGAAAGCAAGGGCTACAAAGCCAAGCTTGCATCCTCAGCATTCCAAAGGCCAATATTTACCGAGGATATGCGTAAGACCCACACCATACTTGCGCCGCAGATGTCGCCGATACATTTTGATTTGCTGGAAGCTGCCTTCAGATACGGCGGTTATAAGCTGGAGGTGCTGCCGAACGACAACCGGCGATCCGTGGATATCGGCCTCCAATATGTCAATAATGACGCCTGCTACCCGTCCATGATGGTCGTCGGGCAGATTATGGATGCATTGCTGTCCGGCAAATATGACCTTGACAAGGTGGCCGTCATAATCACCCAGACAGGCGGTGGATGCCGTGCCACAAACTACATTGGATTCATAAGAAGGGCATTAAGAAAAGCCGGAATGTCCCACATACCGGTCATATCCCTGAGCGCGTCAGGCCTTGAGAAAAACCCGGGACTGAAAATCACTCCTAAAATGCTGATAACCGCCATGCAGGCACTGGTCTACGGGGACGTGTTCATGCGTGTCCTTTACAGGACCAGGCCATATGAAAAAGTACCGGGCTCGGCAAACGCGCTTCATGAAAAATGGCGTGATAAGTGCATTAAATCCCTGGAAAAGGCCAGATGGGGAGAATTCAAGAGAAATATCAGGGGAATAGTCAGGGACTTTGACAACCTGCCTGTTTACGAGGACATGAAGAAGCCCAGGGTAGGCGTTGTAGGCGAAATACTTGTCAAATTCCTTCCTTCGGCCAACAACTTCCTTGTTGAGCTTTTGGAATCGGAAGGTGCCGAGGCCGTAGTTCCGGACCTTATGGATTTCCTCATGTACTGCGCATATAACAACATCTACAAGGCCAGGTACCTCGGCAAGAGCAAAAAGAGCGCCCTTATGTCCGGTATTGTCATCTGGGCTCTGGAGCAGCTTCGCAAGGAAGCTGTAAAATCCCTCAGGAAAAGCAAGCGCTTCGAACCTCCTGTTCCCATCAGGAAGCTGGCCGAATATGCCAAGGATGTTGTATCAATCGGCAACCAGACCGGTGAAGGCTGGTTCCTTACGGGAGAGATGCTGGAGCTTCTGCACAGCGGTGTGAACAACATAGTCTGCACCCAGCCATTCGCATGCCTGCCCAACCACATCGTAGGCAAAGGGGTAATCAAGGAACTGAGGCGCCAGAACCCCAATGCAAACATTGTGGCCATCGACTATGATCCCGGTGCCAGCGAAGTCAACCAGCTCAACCGAATCAAGCTCATGCTGTCCACCGCGGTTAAAAATTTAAACAAGGATAACTACGAAAGTAAGGCTATATAAGATATTCAGTATATTACAACACAATTGATTAGATATATAAATTCTTCTATGGATGTTTTATATTGAGGGGCAAAATCCGCTTGCCCCTCATCACTCATGGTCTATATGTTTTCAATCTGCCAATCTATCGGCTCTATGCCGTGGCTTATCAGGAATTCATTTGTCTTGCTGAAGGGTTTGCTTCCGAAGAAGCCCCTGTGTGCAGACAATGGGCTCGGGTGCGGGGATTCCAGTATCAGGTGCTTGCTGTTGGTCAGAAGCGCCTTCTTTTGCTGTGCCGGCTTGCCCCACAGTATGAACACCACGGGCCTGTCCAGATCGTTAACCGCCCTGATTACAGCGTCGGTGAACTGTTCCCATCCAATGTTTCTGTGGGATAATGGCTGATGTGCCCTGACGGTTAACACGGTGTTCAGCAGCAGCACCCCTTCGTCCGCCCATTTCTTCAGGCATCCGTTGTTCGGGATATAACACCCGATATCGTCATGGAGTTCCTGAAATATATTGACCAACGAAGGAGGCATTTCCGTTCCCGGCATTACAGAAAAGCAAAGGCCGTGTGCCTGTCCCTCGTTGTGGTACGGGTCCTGTCCCAGGATAACACATTTTACCTTGCTGAACGGAGTCAAATGAAAAGCGTTGAAAATATCTTCAGCCTTGGGATATATGACCCTGGTCCTGTATTCATTCACTACAAAATCATAAAGCTTTTTGTAATAAGGTTTCTTAAATTCCCCCGACAGCACCGTAAGCCAGTCGTTGGCAATTGCAGCCATTGGTTATCCTCCTCCAATCAAAAGGCTTTCGCCTGTTGTACGAAAGCCTGTCAACATCACATATCATCCTGCCGCGGATTATAAATAAACATCTATTCCTCTTTCGTGCAGGTAGCGTTTTACATCCATGATTTCCAGCTCTTTGAAGTGGAACAGGGATGCCGCCAATACAGCCTGTGCCTTGCCTATTGCCACAGCTTCATAGAAATGCTCCAGCCGGCCCGCTCCTCCCGATGCTATGACAGGTACGGGCACGCTCTCGGAGATGGCGCTGGTCAGCTCCAGGTCATATCCATCCTTTGTTCCGTCCTTGTCAAGGCTGGTCAGTATAATCTCGCCCGCACCCAGGCCGACCGCTTTAACGGCCCATTCCACGGCATCCATGCCCGTATCGGTTTGTCCACCGTTTTTAAGTACGTTCCATCCGGATCCGTCACTTCTTTTCTTTGCGTCCAACGCAAGCACGACGCGGCTGCTTCCAAATTCATCCGCAGCTTCCTTCAATATGCCCGGGTTGTCTATTGCCGCGCTGTTTATTCCAACCTTGGCGGCACCAACCTCGAAGGCCTTTCTGAAATCCTCTATGGTGCGTATTCCTCCGGCTATGGCAAACGGTATGGAAACTGCTTCAGCAGTTCTTCTCATCACATCAAGGTTGGTTTTCCTGTTCTCGGTCGTTGCCGATATATCCAGGAATATAAGCTCATCGGCGCCGGCCTTGGCATAGGCCTTGGCTATCTCCACCGGATCTCCGGCATCCTTAAGCTCTACAAAATTTACACCCTTAACTACACGTCCGTTGTGAATGTCCAGGCAAGGAATTACTCTTACACGATTCATATACTGTCTCCTTTTTCCGGTTTGAATATTTATTGTATATTATTGCGAATCATATACCATCATATTTTCCAATACGACATTATAGACCGCTATACTGTACTGCATCCGGTTTTCGCTGTTAATTATTTCCATGGCCTGTTCTTCCGTTAATCCAAATACATTATACAGCTCGGAAAGAATCTGATCCCTGACGTAATCCAGATCGGTCTTAATGCCCAGGAGCGTTGCCAGCTCGGAATACTTTTCATATCTCTGCAGGCCTTTAAGCAAGGAATCCAGAGCTTCGGGATATTTTTTCATATGATAGTAATTATTATAGGAGTTAAGCTGCTTGTTGACAAACATGATGGTCATTATCTTGTCATACAGCTCTATATCCTCGTCATTTAGCTCCATCCCATATACTTCGTTATAAGCCTGCGTATACCTGTGACTGCTGAAATAATCCGAGGCATTTCTTATGCTCATTGAGTAGGAAAACATATTTGTCAGCAGAAGGAACGCTGTTGTCATAATTCCGAAAAAGACAAATACGATTGAGGCTCCGGCCTTATTGATACGTCCGGTATCTATCTCTTCCTCTTCAATTACCTCTATTTTCTTCTTTTTCTTTTTCTCTTTCTTTGGCTTCTTCGCCGGCTTTACTTCCTCCGGTTCTTCCTCCTGCCTGCGCCTTACGGGCAGTTCATCCGGATTTTCTTCTTCCTCCGGCCCTTTCTTCTTTCCCTTGGCCTTTTTCTTTTTCGTCTTTTCAGCCTTGGCGGCGGTCTCCCTTTTTACTCTCTTTATTTCGGGTATTTCGTCCTCATCTTCAACATTTGCAAACAGTCTTTCAAATAGGCTCTTTTTCTCTTCCTTTTCCTTAACCTTGTCTTTTTTCTTTTTGCTGCGGCCTTTTTCTTTCCCGGTTTCGGATTCTTCATCCTGCAAAATATAATTGATGCCCTGGTCCGGGTCCTTTAAATCCGTTACGGCCTCCAAAGCTTCAGAGAATACCTCACCGACATCCTCGGGGTTTTCTTTCTTATTTTCTTCGTCGCTGCTTATGATTCCAAGCAAATCCGTTATGGCTTGTATATCATCCTCAACGGCATCATCCGGGTTAATCCCGTCCAACAGCCTGAGAAGTTCATCCTCGGTCGTCTTTGCCGGTTCGGATTTATAGTCTTCTGAAGTATCCGTCCCTGGTATTATACCGCCGATGTCCCCGATATCTGTATCGTCAGTACCAATTAGGTCTTCCGCTGTATCGGACAGGTCATCATCCGCTGCATAAACAAAGCTCTCATCCTCTGTCTCATACGCCGCATTTTCATTATCCGATGCATATGCCAAATCCTCACTGTCGGGCGCATATTCAGCAGCCTTTCCGTCCCGCTCATGTAACATATCCTCATCATCCGCCGCATTTGCCATATCTTCGACGGCTCCGGCACCATCCCCACCGCCGCTTTCGGCTTCCATCTCCAGTTGTTTCAACAGGTCGTCCAAATCCATATTAATAGTTTCATCATCAATATAGTCCACATCATCACCGGTGGAATCTTCAGTGCCATGCATTTCATCTTCCATATTGCCCTGCATTAATAAATCCGGTATATTAATGTCCCCTGTATCAGTCTCCGCAAATGATATGTCCTCCGCATCCGTTACGGCAGATGTTATATCCTCAGTGCTTATTTCAACCGGTTCATTAAGGTCACTTTCCATATCAAACCAATCAAAATCCTTAAGGTCCTGCGGGTCAACACTATTCCTCCCGATGTCTTCTTTTTGCGCGCCAATAACAGAAGCAGCGTCATCCTGCTTCTTCCTGGTCTTGTATATATCACTGGCAGTTGTACCATTGTTCTGTATGGAATTTAGCAGTCCGTCAAGGTACGACTCGTTTTTCAGCAGATCTTTCTTTTCTGCGCAGTCCCGGCAGTATTCTGTTCCATCCGGTATGTTCTTCTTGCACAGCTTACACTTTGCCATAAGCCACCGCCTGTTTTCTTATGTTGTACACTGATTGCCATTACTGGAATTTGATGTCGGGATTAATGTTACTGATAATTTTGCGTAAATCCAATATTTCAATTTTCTTGTTGTTTATGTTCAAAATTCCTGTTACTGCACCCTTAACGGAAGTACTCAATTTTCTTCCCGGCTTCGCAATATCGGCAGTTGTCACCCTGTGAATCTCGTGAACATTGTCCACATGAAATCCGATGTTCATGCCATTAATATTTGTTACAATCACCATTTCATCCTTTATGCCGTTCCCGTCCTCAAGCTTAAGGCTTGCCTTAAGGTCAATGACGGAGATAACAAAATCCCTCGGCATAATGACTCCCTCAATATACGGATGAGAACCGGGTAACTTTCTGATATTACCCTCGTATGGAAGTATTTCCTGTATATCACTGATATCGGCGCCATATAAAAAGCTGCCGGTCTGAAACTCAAGAATCTCTATTTCCTTTTTCTCTTCATCAAGCAACATTTCTCTTTCCATTGCTTCCCTCCGTATAACGCTTTTTTCTTTCGCCAAAATTCTACTATAATTATATTATATGAATATAAAAAACACAAATAAAAATATAATTGCTTCTGACAGGTTACAAAAGCTCATAAATATGTTATACTAAGAACGGATAAAAAGTCTGTTGCAAGTACTTAATGCGTCCTTGAACGCAATTAGTACTTAGTAATCAAATGGAGGAATCAGCTATGAGAGCATCAATTAATCGTGATGGATGTATTGGATGCGGCCTTTGCGCCGAAACCTGTCCGGAAGTATTTCGTCTTGATGATGATGGATTTGCAGAAGTATACACCGACCCCATTCCCGCCGGTGCGGAAGATTCCGCCCGGGAAGCGGCCGACAACTGCCCTACCGGTGTAATTACAGTTGAATAGAGACAGAATTAAGCAAGAACTAAATACCCCAGCCTGCAGTGCCGCCGGTTTTGCTTATCCGGTTCGGCTCTGCAGTCCGGGGTATTTTATTGTTAACAGTCAATTATATATTCGTAATGCATTATACGATTGTCCGGTCCTGGCAAGCTTATTCTGTCTCAATTATGTACTGATTCAGAATGTTTTCAAGCATTTCCTGTCTGCCGGACTTGTTCTTTGTAACATTGTTCTTTAACGCATAAGCCTCAAGCTCCTTGAAGCCAACCTTGCCCTCAACAATGTCCTTGCCGATGCCCTCTCTGTAGCTTGCATAACGCTCTTCCTTGAAATCCTCGAATACCCTGTCTTCAAGCAGCTTGGCAGCTACCTTCAATCCTCTTGCAAATGCGTCCATTCCTGCTATATAACCATAGAACAGATCCTCATCTTCAAATGAAGCGCGACGTACCTTTGCGTCGAAGTTCAGGCCGCCTTTGCCGAGTCCGCCGTTAAGGAGAACCTCGTACATAGCAAGAGTGGTGTCATAAATATTTGTCGGGAACTGGTCAGTATCCCATCCGAGATTTGGATCACCGGTGTTGGCGTCAATGCTTCCCAGCACGCCGTTAATCCTGCTCATGTTAAGCTCATGCTGGAATGTATGCATCGCCAGTGTCGCATGGTTTGCTTCGATGTTCATCTTGAAATGGTCCTGCAGGTTGTACTTTCTCAGGAAAGCAAGAACCGATGCGGTATCGAAGTCATACTGGTGCTTTGTGGGCTCCTTCGGTTTAGGCTCGATCAAGAGCTGGCCTGTGAAGCCGATTTCCTTGGCATAATCAACTGCCATTCTCAGTAACCTTGCCATGTTGTCCAACTCGAAAGCGGTATCCGTATTAAGCAGCGTTTCGTACCCTTCACGTCCGCCCCAGAATACGTAATTCTCTCCGCCCAACTCCTTGGTAATTTCCATGGCCTTCTTAATCTGTGCGGCCGTGTAAGCAAATACGGTCGCGTTGCAGGAGGTTCCGGCGCCATGTACGAACTTGGCGTCACCAAACGCATTGGTTGTGCCCCAAAGGCACTTGATACCGGTTCTCTTCATTTCCTGCTTGATAACTTCAACGATTTCATCCAGCCTTCTGTTGGTCTCAGCCAGATTGTCAGGGTCTCTTGGTGCTATATCGGCATCATGGAAGCAGAAATACTCAATCTGCAGCTTCTCCATGAATTCAAAGGCCGCATGTATTCTTTCCTTTGCCTTTTCCATGGCATCTTCGGTGTTATCCCAATGACGGCTGAAGAAGTCTCCTCCAAAGGGATCCCTGCCCATAAAGGTGAAGGTATGCCAGAAAGACATGGCGAACTTCAGGTGGTCTTTCATGGGTTTGCCCAAAACCAGTTCATTGGGGTTGTAGTACTTGAAGGCAAGGGGGTTCTTACTCTTGGGGCCTTCATACTTGATTTTTCCGACGTTAAAATAAGCCATAATCATTCCTCCTTAATAAAATAATCCGGTAATCAGTGGCAGTTAATTTTACCGCAAAACGTAAGTTTGTCCTTAAAATATATAAGGAATATGGCTTACAATTCTGCGAATTATATTCCATATTCCAATTATAATACGTAATACCAAAATATACAATATCTATTGTAAATTTAATAAACTAATTCATAAATGTATGAATTTTTAACATTTTACGGGCTTATCCTTCGTACAGGTTTTATTCCTCCGCCGGCGAAAGCACAAAGTCGTCCAGAGTCCCCCATCCCTTCGGATCGCATTTTATAGACGCGCCGACAATAATGCTTCCGCTCTCCACTTTGATGTTTTCAATCCTGGGATTTCTCCATTTTACCCAGCCGTCCACATCGGTCGGTTCGGTATAGGTAACTCCGTCGGCAATGGCATATATAAACATGTCCTGGTTCTTCGCATCACCGCCCTGCAAAAACAGGCTGAAGTTATACAGCCCGGGCTTTAGGCCGTCAACCTCCTGTTCCACCGTAAAATCCACCTTGTCCGTGGAGTAAAAATGAAGGGATTTGTTGCCGGTCTTTGCATCCATTGCCTTGTCCTGTATATCAAGCTGGGTGGTTGTCTTGTTGTCAATCCTCCACATGGAGGTGTCACTGTCCTCAAAGCTGTAGTTTTCCAGGTAATTCGGCTCCATTATTATAACCCTGCAGGTTATGGGATATTCCGCACCTTCATGGCTTGCAACGCCGGCCACCGAATACTCGCCGATTACATTGGAAGAAACAAGGCTTACATCTTCATTGCTCCAGCTTACGCTTATCTCCTCCCTGTCGCCGTTGTTAAACAGTGCCGTCACCTTGTCAGGATAAGGAATTTCATCCCCCTTTCTCACACGGAGAATAACATCGTCTATTGCATCCACCCTTACCCCTGTTTCAGCACCCGTATATACATACCTGAATACATTAAGCGAGGGCAGAGGATTTCCTTCAAAGTCAAACAAGGCCTGGTTATCCCATGCACTGCCTCCGAAGTAAACGCCGGCGTCCTCCGGATCATATTCGGAAGCATAGCTGGAGGCCCAGCCGGAGCCGTATTCCTCCCACAAGGCTTGTTTTTCCTCAGGGGTTTCACCCGGTACCGGAAGCCATGCGGGCTCCCAGTAAAATACGCCTATCCCTGCATCCCCCACTTTGGAAATAGCCGCTATTACATCCCTTATTGCATCCGCCTGTCCCTGTATCGTAATAGGATAGTTTTTGGTGAAAACCGCTTCCTCCGATATTGTGTTGCCGTGCCCGTCACCGTTCTCATATGTATATGCATAAGATGTTTCCGCCACCATTACCTTCTTGCCGTATCCGTCGGCAATCTTTTTCAGCACCTGGGTAAGGTTGTCCGGAGTACCGTGCCAAAACGGGTAATAGGAGCTGGCAAATACATCATAATCAACCTCGAAATTATCAAGTATCATTGCATAACGCATAAAATTATCGGCATTTTCAGGGTTGGTAAAATGAACTGCCACAAGGATATCCTTGTCCTTGCTTTGCGCGGCCTCCCTGACCGCCTCTATCCCCTTCTTAAAAAGGGCCGTTATGTCCTTCCAGTTGTTCTCGCCGCAGAAGCCGGTAGTTGTTTCGTTGCCTATCTGGACCATGCTTACGTCAATGCCTTCATCCAGAAGGCTGTTCATGCACTTTAGCGTGAACTCATACAGGGCTTCTTTCTTTTCCTCAATGCTTAAACCCTGCCACGCCTTCGGTGCCTGCTGCTTATTCGGATCCGCCCAGAAGTCCGAATAGTGGAAATCTACAAGCAGCTTCATCCCGTGCTTTTTGGCGCGCTTTCCGATCTGTATCGCAGTATCTATGTCGCAACCGCCGCCCCCGTAGCTTTTGCCCCCGGCATTGTAAGGATCATTCCAGACGCGGACACGTATGTAATTAATGCCCGCCTTGGATAAGGTCTTGAATATATCCTGTTCATCACCCTTTTCATTTCGGAAGACCACACCGCTGTTCTCAAGGGATATGACGCTTGATACATCCGCCCCCATTATAAAATCCTTGCTCAGTCCTTCTACCTTACGTACGAAAATCCCGGGGTCCTTCTTACCGCAGGCGGCAAAAGCGGCAAGTACTATTACAAGTACGCCTGCCGCGGCAAGCATTGCCTTCTTACCCATAATACTTCTCCTCCATGTACTAACATTCATTCATGAAACAAGCTGTTCCACAGGAGCATTTATTTTTATACAACCTATATAAAACCTACAGCATAAGCTTTGCAACGTATTCATGCACCGCCTGTACCTTATCCAGGGAGCAGGCAAATCCGTTCTCCATCAGCGGCCATTTTTCCAGATAAACCTTAGCATCCTGCTTAAGCGGGTAAACCGTAAGCATCAGTTTATCGGGAAATCCGAACCGCTTAAGCCCGATATCCCAGCCCATGCCGGTATAAAAATCATCGGCTATAAGCTCACCGTCAAGATAGAGTCTTGCCATATCGCCCGAATAATCAATATGAACAAATACGTCATTTGCATTTTTGTCAAGCTTGTCAATAGTCAATTCATATGTCCTGATTTGCTGTGCGGTTTCCTCAACCGGCCTGAAGAAGGCCTCTGGCTGCGGTGTATCAAACATTTTTTCATAAATGCCAAACCCGTTATCCATACCAGTCTTTGTAAAGCCCTCCGGAGTATGGGGCAGATCGGGGAATATTTTAAAGCATATTGAACCCTTGCCGTATAAAAGGACCTGGGGCTGCATGTCTTCCTGCAGCACAAAGTCGGGGCTTATTAGCAGGTGTTCGGTATAATTCCTCCCGATATGCTCAGCATTATGCCCGGCTTTAAGCCTTACCTTCCATGCGTTTTTTGCGTCCTCCCTGCTTAAGGTTACTATCCTTATACCATTCATATTGCCCTGTATGTTATAGGCAGGGTCCCTGTCCGTATAGAAAACATATGTCTTTATATCATTATCCAGCGCACACAGCGGGGTTGCCAGTGCCGATTTAAGGACGGTATCCTCCGAAAGCTTCATGTTAAAGGGGAGGAAGAAGTAATCGCCGTCGGGAATATCTGTCGGAGGGAAGGTTATCGCTTCCTTCCCTGTGTCTGCCTTTAGAATCACACCCCTATGCTCTTCCATAGTATAGGCTCTCTGGTAGTTATTCACAAAGACGTAGCCGCTTTCCCCGTCATGCCGGATGCTGTGGCGAATATCCGTCAGATTGTCGGGAGAAAGGGGGTTGTCTTCGGGTATGTGTGCCTGCATCCTGCAAAGACTATTTCCGAAGTCCTTTATAAACATGGCGAGAAGCTTGATCTCCTTGAGGGTATCCGATATCTGGCCGTATTCCCTGATGGGAGCCCTGAAATCGTACGAAAGCTCCGGCAAATCGTTCGGATAGCCTGTAGCCCTTGATTCCTGAAGACTGGTAAGCCTTCCCTTCGGGTTTGTTCCCCCATGGTACATGTAATATCCGAGGAGGTTGACGCCGCTTCCCAGCTTAACCAAAGACATTGCGCCTATATCCCCGGCAGTTGCCACAGGCCTCCTGTGATGAGTCACCTGCAGCCCCCCTCCCAGCTCTGCCGTAAGAAAGGGAAATTCCCTGTAATCAAAGGTCAGCCCGGCCCCAAGTCCGATATCGCTGCCGATATTATGGTCATTGCGTTCATAAGTAAAAATATAATTGCCGCTAGGCTCAAGCTTTTCAAGCCTCTGGTCCCAGGGAGCGTCGCAGTATCCTCCCATAACGGGAAGCATCCCGCCGGTAACTGCTCCTCCCCAGCCCGTGGCGGTATAAAACGGCACAACAAAGCCTGCGTCAACAGCCATCTGCTTCAGGGTGCGCATATGCCTTTCACCCTCTTCGCCCGTCAGGCCCCCCACATGCCCGTACTCATTTTCTATCTGTATGCCGATTACCGGCCCGCCGTCCCTGTGAAGAAGCCCCCTTGCCTGGCTGAAAATAACATTGTAATACCTTTTCACTTCCTCAAGATAGGCAGGGTCATTTGTCCTTACCCTTATGCCCTTCTTAAGCAGCCAATCGGGAAAGCCTCCGTTCCTGACCTCGGCGTGAACCCAAGGCCCTATGCGAAGCACCATATTGAGCCCGCAATCGGCGCACTCCATAATAAAGCGCCTTAAGTCTTTATTTCCTTTGAAATCGTATTCCCTCTCCGCTTCCTCATGATGTATCCATATGACGTAAGCGGACACAACATCCACCCCGCCGGCCTTCATCTTCAGCAGGGATTCCCTCCAATATTCGGCGGGATATCTGGAATAATGCATTTCACCCATGATCGGAAACCAGGGTTCGCCATCCTTTATCAAATAAAAGGAATTATAACTGTATTCTGCCGCCATCTTGCGTCCTTCTCCTTTATCTATTCTTTCACTGCCGCACTGCCGAAGGAGGTCACCATAGTTTTCTGGGTTATAACAAAGAAGATAATAAAGGGAACTGCTATAAGCAAAGAGCCCGCAGCAAAGTTGGTGAATTCGTTCTTCTTATCCGTTACAAAGTTGAACAGGCCGAGAGCAAGCGTCATTTTATCCGCCGAACGAAGTACCATCTTGGGAAAGATGAAATCCATCCAGGGAGCTGTAAAGCTCGTAATGCCCAGAAATGTTATTATAGGCCTCGCAACCGGCATCACGATCTTCCTGTATATCTTGAAATGGTTGGCCCCGTCAATCCTTGCGGACTCGTCAAGGCTCTTTGGTATCGTATCCATGTAGCTTTTCACCAGCCATGTATTGTATGGGATGTTCCCCGCCAGGTAAACCAGCACAAGGCCCCAGAGCTGGTTGAAGCCTCCTATCCTCTGAAGTATTACATATATGGCTATCATGCCCACAAAGGACGGGAAAATCTGAAGTATCAGCATCGAAAGCATCAGGGTTCTCTTAAAGGTGAATCTGAACCTTGAAAATACATATGCGCCAAGGGAAGCCACAAGCATGGTAAGAACCGAGGTACTGGCAGCTATGATTAAGGTGTTCTTAAACCATATAAGATAATCCGTCTTGGTGAACAGATGCACAAAATGCTTTACGGTAAATCCGTCACCAAAGGGCAGAATATTCAGGGAAGCTATGGAATTGCCCGGCGAAAATGCGGCGCTTATTATATATACGATCGGATAATGCACCGCCAGGGTTATTATTGTTAAAATAATGAGCACTACTGCCAGGTTTATTCGTCTGATTATTTTTCTTCCCATTACAGCTCACCCTCCTTATATGATTTGGTACGCCTGAACTGGAATATTGCAAATGGCGCAAGTATTATGAATATCATGATGGCAAGCACCGAAGCGTAATTATACTTAAGCAGGTTAACCGTCAGCTTGTATATCCAGGAGACCAGTATGTCCGTACCCCCTGCGGTTGTAGTAGTTGAATCCGCAACCACCGGATCCCCTCCCGTAAGGAAGAAGATTGCCCCGAAGTTGTTGATATTGTGGGTAAAGGACATTATTATAAGAGGAGTTGTCTGATATAAAACCAAAGGAAGAGTAATCGTCCTGAAAAGCTGGAACCTGCTTGCCCCGTCTATTTTAGCTGCCTCAAACACATCCTTGGATATTGCGGTCATCGTTCCTGTTATCAGCAGCATAAAATACGGAAAGCCCGCCCACAAATTTATAAGCACAACCGTAAACTTCGCAAGCCAGGCATTGCTCAGCCATGGAATTGGCGTACTAATAAGCCCGAGCTTCATAAGGGTCCGGTTGACCGTTCCGAAGGAGCCGTTTAAAAGGTTCTGCCATACCAGCATGCTTACAACCGTGGGTATGGCATATGGAAGTATAAAAAGGCTTCTGAAAACGGGCGCTATCTTAATCTTGTTGTCTATCAGCACAACTGCCATTATCATGCCGCCAAAATAGCATGTAAAGGTCGCAAGGACTGCCCAGCACAATGTCCATAATGCCACCCTTCCCAAAGCCTTTGTCCAGATGGCCTCTCCTCCGAACATTGCCGTAAAATTATCAAATCCGACCCAATCCACCGTATTATTGGGAGGGATATGTGCTGGCGACGAGTAGTTTGTAAATGCCACACTTGCCGAAAACACCAGGGGCACCACCACAAAAAACAATATAAGTCCCACGGTCGGGACCAGTCCGAATATGGGAAATGCCTTGCCCATCAGCCGTGACATGGATTCCTTGCTGGATTTAAACCTTTTCTCGATGGTATAATCCCTGTATTCATTCAATGCGCTTCGGACAGAGATTGCATAAACCGCAATAAACAGGAATATAAGCGCAAGCACCGCAACACCGTCAATCAGCATGAATATGGAGTGGTCCCTCAGCTTTACCGGGAGGTCCGGCTTGGGATCCCCCAGGGTCACCATGCCCCTAAGCTTGGATATTATTCCGGGCAGCAACAGCAGGAAGATGATTTCATACAGCGCATATAAAATCCCTTTCAGGTACTGCTTTAAGTAGAGGATGTGACCAAGGCCCATGAACAGAAGTGATGATACAAGTATCCTGCTGCGTGAGGAGCCGTCATCCTTTATGCGTAAACCCATTATCTCACCCGCCATTCGAAATTAATCTATCTTCTAAATGAGGGGTGTTTATGAAACACCCCTCTATAACCGCTGCATATAAAGTGCCAGTCAAAAATTACGTTTCTTTTATTGCCCCAATATTGCCGCATTGGCTGCATCAAGCTCGGTCTTTATATCTGCGCCGTCCCATATATTAGCGCTGGCCGAGTTCATTGCATCCCAGAAAGCACCCATCTGAGGAATGGAAGGCATCGGGAATGCATAATTCAACTGGGTAAGGAAGCCATTTATATAAGGGCTTTCAACAGCTATATCAATTGAAGGTAAGGCTCCGGTAATGTCAAACCTGAGCTGCTGCATCTCCTCGCTGATCAAGAATTCGCCAAACAGTGCGGCCTCCTCAGGATGATTGGAGTAAGCCGACACGAACATTGCCCTTGTACCCGAGAAGGAAGCAACGGGTGTATCATTGCCCGGCAGGCTCGGCAGCGGAGCAACTCCGAAATCTACTCCCGCTTCCTTGAATGGCGCAACATTCCAGGGACCTGTTATATACATTGCCGCATTTCCGCTTGTGAAGGCAGCGTCACAAATTGATGTCGTAAGGTCTGCTGCCGGAACATCCAGAATTTCTCTCAAGCCCTTGAAGAATTCCATACCCTTAATGGAAGCTTCGGAATTAATATTGGTATTGGTTGTATCTGTCCCATCCGGTCCGAACAGGCGGTTATTGTCGCTTGTTGTGAATATAATCGTGTAATACCCGTTGCCCACATCCATCAGGAAGCCGTACTTGCCGCTGTTGGCAGCATTGAACTCTTTGGCAAAGGCAACCAGTTCGTCCCATGTCTTCGGTACCTTATCCTCTGAAATCAGGGCTTTGTTATAGAATAAGGCATATGTTTCGGCAGATGTGGGATAACCGTACATTGTACCCTCATATGTAAGAGCTTTGGCTGTTGAGGCAAGCACCTGATTCTTCACGGAATCGGCATTGGATGTAGGAAGCACATGTCCTCCCGTCACCAGCTCACCCAGCTTGTCATGGGGCGCTGCAAACAAATCAGGTCCTACTCCTGCAGGTCCGTCAAGAGCTATCTGTCCTGTAGAGTCACCCAATTCAACATTTACATATTCAATCTTGATATTGGGGTACTTGGCGGTAAATGCCTCGCCGGCCTGCTTGATGAATTCATCCGGCCCTCCTGTGGATTCCCATACGGTAAGAGTTACAGGCTCGGCAGTAACATCTTTTTTGTCATCTTTTTTATCATCATTGTCCTTCTTGTCGGTTGAATCCTGTGTCTGCTTCTTTTTGTCATCCTTCCCCTCGTCCTTATCCTTGCAGGCAGCAAATGAAGCTACTACGATAATCATGATAATGAAGAATGCAAATAGCTTTTTTTTCATAGTTCTCCTCCTTATTAATTTAAATGGTCTGTTAACTTAATAATAAAAATGAGACCTGAAACGCCTCTGGTATAATGGAAATTGCCAAACAACCATTAC
>ENA-UPSB01000405-UPSB01000405.1-bioreactor-metagenome-genome-assembly--contig:-NODE-405-length-73326-cov-7.272291_pt1 | contig 73326 bp, 66 predicted proteins | sample MGYA00238182_ERZ773286 | MGnify/ENA primary metagenome ERZ773286 (study PRJEB29026, sample SAMN07631240) | bioreactor metagenome | isolation source: Switchgrass digestor | place: USA: Dartmouth... | reverse complement strand
CTTTCAAGTTGAAAGACGGCCTCAAGTGGTCTGACGGTACTCCGCTCACCGCTCACGATTTTGAGTACGCCTGGAAGAAGGCAGTCGACCCGCGGACCGCTTCTCAGTACAACTATATGCTGTTCGGCATTGTCGGCGCTGAGGACGTAGCCAACATCGTTATCCCCGACAAGGACTCCGACCCGGCCGGGTATGACAAGGCCATCTCCGACCTTAACGCCGCTATGGACGCCATGGGAGTAAAAGCCCTAGACGACAAGACCCTCGAGGTCAACCTCATCGCGCCCAACAACGTGTTTATCAACCTGACCTCTTTCGCGACTTTCATGCCGCTCAACAAGGCTGCCCACGAGAAGTGGGGCGAAGAGTACGCGACTGAAGCTAACAAGATGCTGTACTGCGGCCCCTTCATCATTAAGGAGTGGCAGCACGACTCCAAAATGGTTCTCGTCAAGAACCCCAACTACTGGGATGCTGACAACGTGAAGATCACCGAGATCAAGTTCGACATGATCAAGGACATCAACACTCCCATCAGCATGTACGAGGCCAACGAACTCGACGCCATCGGAGTCCCGGGCGACTTCATACCCAAGTTCCAGGCCGAACGTCCCGACGAGTTCCACCAGATGGCGGACGCGGTCGCCTGGTATCTGGAATGCAACCTTGAGGACCCGGTCATGCAGAACGCCAAGTTCCGTCTGGCCCTGTCCGAAGCTCTTGACAGGAAGGCCTATTGCGACAACGTGCTCCGGAACTTCTCGGCCCCGGCGACCAGCTTGACGCCTCCGAGCATTCACGGAGCCACGCCTGACGAGGTCTTCGCAGAGAAGTACGTAGGCAAGGACTACCTGCCTCCTACCGGCAATCCTGAAAAGGCGAAACAGCTCCTTAAGGAAGCCCTTGAAGAACTCGGCTACGCAACGCCGCAATAGAGGGTAGATAAGCCTGCCTGTAAGTTAGCTTTTCGGTGCAAGCGCGAGACGAGGAGCCCGCCTGCGGCTCCTCGTCTCACGTAGAAAGGGGGAGTGTATCGGGATGGGGCGCTACATCCTTAAGCGGTTCGTATTCATGTTGGTATCCATGTGGGTCATCGTTACCGCTTGTTTCATTCTAATGAACGCGGTCCCCGGAAGCCCGTTCACTACGGCGAAAATGACTCCACTGGTCAGAAAGCAACTTGAGCAGAAGTACGGATTGGATAAGCCCCTGTGGCAGCAATACGTGACTCTTCTAAAGAACCTACTCCGGGGCGACCTGGGCATCTCAATTCGGGAACGGGGACGCAGCGTGAACGGAATAATCGCGTCGCGTTTCCCTGTCTCTTTGGTGTTGGGAACGGAGGCTTTGGCCTTCGCGGTGACCACGGGGCTCGCGCTGGGAGTTATCGCGTCCTTATACCGGGGCAAGACACTGGACTATATCGCCATCATAATTGCTATCTTGGGAGTGTCGGTGCCCAACTTCGTTGTTGCTTCGGTGCTGCAGTACGTCCTGGGGGCTAAGCTCAAGCTTCTGCCCATTGCCCGGTGGGAAAGCCCCGCCCATCATATCCTCCCCGCGTTCGCTCTGGGCCTCACCACCCTCGCCACCATGGCCAGGATGATGAGATCGAGCATGCTTGAGGTAATAAACCAAGACTATGTCAGGACCGCCAAAGCCAAAGGTCTCACACCCACCCAGATTACGTGGCGTCACTGCATCAGGAACGCCATCTTGCCGGTCGTCACGATTCTCGGCCCCCTCATCGCGGGAATCACCACCGGCACGCTGGTCGTCGAGAGGATGTTCGGGATACCGGGGTTGGGCCGTTATTTCGTCGACAGCATTTACAATAGAGACTATCCGCTGATTATGGGCACAACCGTGTTCTATTCCGCCATTCTCCTCCTCATGACGTTCCTAGTGGACGTCGCTTACGGGTTCATCGACCCCAGGATCCGGCTGGCCAAAGGGAGGGCGGATTAAACGATGATCAGGTATGTCCCTAAACCAGAGGACTTCGCGCCACTTGCGACGGGCTCCCTTACAGGAGACGCCATAACGCGCCCGCCGATAGGTTACTGGAAGGACGTCTGGACGAGGTTCCGAAAGAACAGGCTTGCTATTATAGGTTTTACGGTCCTCGCTATCCTGACGGTGGCGGCGATCGTGGGGCCCATGATAAGCAAATGGGATTACCGCGAAATCGACTTCGGGCACGCAAACGAGTTGCCCAGCGCCCGCCACTGGCTCGGTACCGACTACATGGGCCGCGACATGTTCACTAGGCTCTGGATGGGTACACGGATCTCGATCTTCATCGGCATCACCGCCGCCGCTTTGGACCTTATTATCGGCGTCATATGGGGAGGCGTCTCAGGTTACTTTGGAGGCCTCGTGGATGACATCATGATGCGCATAGCTGACATCCTGATGGGTATCCCCTACCTTCTGGTAGTCATCCTTCTCCTGGTGGTAATGGAACCGGGACTCGGTACCATCATCGTAGCCATGAGCATAACCGGATGGGTCGGCATGGCAAGGCTGGTAAGAGGTCAGATCCTGCAGCTAAAAGAGATGGAGTACGTCTTGGCCGCCAAATCCGTGGGAGCCAGCCCCAGAAAGATCATCCTAAGGCACCTCATACCAAACACCATGGGAGTCGTCTTAGTCAGCCTCACAATGTCCATCCCAAACGCGATATTTGGGGAAGCGTTCCTAAGCTTCATCGGCTTGGGCGTTCCTATGCCCTTAGCCAGCCTCGGGACCCTCGCCAACGAAGGTTACCAGGTGCTCTTGGTCTATCCTCACAACATGATAATCCCGGCAGTGGCCATTAGCTTGCTCATTCTGTCCTTCAACTTTGTTGGGGACGGTCTGAGAGACGCCCTTGACCCCCGGTTGAGGCAATAAGGAGGGAAATCTTGTGGAAACAGCGATTGAAGGAAAAGCCTTTGCGCCGTCCTCTGGTGAGGCGCCGCTTCTCTCCATAGAAGACCTCCAAGTCTCCTTTTACACCTATGCGGGGGAAGTCCACGCGGTCCGGGGCGTGTCCTACTCGGTGAAGAAGGGCAGTTCCCTGGCGGTGGTCGGCGAGTCGGGGTGCGGCAAGACCGTAACGGTTCAATCCGTCATGCGGTTGATCCCCACTCCTCCCGGCCGGATCAAGGGCGGCAGGATTATCTTCAAAGGCAAAGACATCCTTGCCCTTTCCGAAAAGGAAATGCAGTCGGTACGGGGCAAGGAGATAGGCATGATATTCCAAGACCCAATGACCGGCCTAAACCCCACAATGAACGTGGGCAGCCAGATCGTCGAGGCCATAGTGAAGCACCAGCGCGTCGACAAGGCGACGGCGTGGGAAAAGGCCGTAAAGATGCTTGAGATGGTTGAGATACCCAATCCCAAGGTAAGGGCACTGCAGTATCCTCACCAGTATTCGGGCGGCATGAGGCAACGGGCCATGATAGCCATGGCTTTGGCTTGCGAACCCGACCTCCTCATTGCCGACGAGCCGACAACCTCACTGGACGTAACCATCCAGTCTCAGATACTGGACCTCTTGTTGGGGCTGCAGGAAAGGCTCGGCATGACCATTATCATCATCACCCACAACCTCGGGGTCGTAGCCAGGTTGGCAAACGAGATAGTGGTCATGTACGCGGGCAAGGTGGTCGAGCAGGGGACTTCTTCCCAAATCTTCTACAGGCCTTTGCACCCGTACACTCACGCCCTTCTAAGGTCGGTGCCGAGGCTGGACCGCAAGACCCGGACAGCCCTGGCCTCAATACCCGGGACTCCTCCCGACCTTTTCGTGCCGCCAAAAGGGTGCGCTTTCGCGCCGAGATGCCCCAGGGCCATGAAGGTGTGTTTGGAGGCCGACGCGTTCCCTATGGAGCTGGAGAAGGAACACCAAGTTTCGTGCTGGCTGTACCATGAGTCAAACCCCAGGGCAGCCATGGAACTTGAGAAGGGGGGCGTGGCGATTGAGCGCTGAGCTGGCTTTGGAGGTCAAAAACCTCAAGAAGTACTTCCGGCTGGACAGGCGCAGGACGCTGAAAGCCGTTGACAACGTCTCGTTCACCGTGGGAAAAGGCGAAGTCCTGGGGATAGTCGGAGAGTCGGGATGCGGGAAGACCACGGTAGGCAGGACTATCGCGAGGCTCTACACTCCGACTTCGGGCTCTATCATTTTCGATGGAAAGGACATCACCAGCGCCAAGGAATCGGAGCTTCTCTGGTTTAGACGAAAGCTTCAGATGATCTTTCAGGACCCGTACGCCTCTTTGGACCCGAGGATGACTGTGAGCGAGATCATCGGGGAACCCCTGGACGTCCACCGCTTGGCCACCGGCAAGGAACGCGCCGAGAGGATCAACCACTTGCTTAGCATCGTGGGCCTTAGCCCGGAACACGCGAGCAGGTTCCCCCACGAGTTCTCTGGCGGACAAAGGCAGCGTATCGGAATAGCGCGCGCGCTGGCCGTGGACCCTGAGTTCATCATCGCCGACGAACCCATTTCGTCCCTGGACGTCTCCATCCAGGCGCAGATAGTAAACCTCTTGACCCGCCTCCAAGAAGAAAGAGGTCTGAGCTTCATTTTCATCGCCCACGACCTTTCCATGGTGAGGCACATATCTCACAGGGTGGGGGTAATGTACGTCGGGAAGATGGTGGAGATCGCGGGTTCAGAGGAGATTTACAAGCATCCCCTAAACCCGTACACCAAAGCGTTGATGTCGGCCAACCCGATCCCCGATCCGGACATTGAAAAGGGACGCACGAGGCTGACTCTGCCCGGGGAAGTCCCTAGCCCGATCAACCCGCTCCCCGGCTGCCGTTTCGCCGGACGTTGCCCACAGGCGATGGAGCGGTGCAAACACGAAGACCCCGAACTCAAAGAGGTGGAACCGGGGCACTGGGTGTCTTGCTTCTTGTACTAGGTTTCGGCGCAACCGGTTACTCACCCAATCGACGATCACGGGCCCGGCGGACGCCGGGCTCTCTTCTTGCCTGGGATCAGCTTTCTCCCTGCTCCCGCCGAGCACGATAGCGGCGTCCGCATCGCAAGGGTCGTAAGGAAGGTAAAAGGGACAGCGACAGAGAAACCAGTTAACCTAGTTGTTCGTCACTGCCCGTCATCGTGGCTAATCACCTGCGCGGGGGAGAATCTACTTGTTTGTGACGCTTGGCCTCCGAAACGCGTGGCGCAACAGGAGCCGTACGGCTCTCGGCATAGTAAGCATGGCGATAGCCGCCATGGTGTTCACTTCCAGCACGACTTTGAGCCAGGGATATCCCGCGATGGCCTATTTTGAGGCCCGGCAGCTTTGCGGCAGCGATATAGTGCTCCTGCCCGGCAAGACCCGGGTGTCCCAAGAAGACCTCGCCTTCCCAAACATAAAATGGCGTTTCCAAAAGGCCAGCCTTGACCGGCCCCACCCGCTCTTGGGCCTTGGCAGGGACCGTTTTACATACGGAGGTCTCGAAGGGGTTATACCCCCGGAAAGCAGAGTGAACTCTGCCCGCATGCGGGACGTCGCCATCGAGCTTCGCTCCCGCCCCGAAGTAAAGGACGCTCACGTGGGGCACGCGATACCGGTAATAGTCGTGGGATCTACATTCGCTTTCATCGAGGCGCGGAACGTGACAAACGATCTGGAATCGTGGCGCATGGAAAGCGCAGTGAGGAGCGGAAGGTACTTGACCGTCGATGACAGCAACTCTCCCGTTGCCGTGGTAACCGAGTGGAATGCCGCTCCTCCCGGAACCAGTATCCGCCTGGAAATACCCCGGATACACGTAGGACAAGACGGAATCAAGTACAGAGACTACGAAGACTCCCGGACCACCATGGTCCAGGTAGTTGGAACCGTAGGCTTCAGAGAAGGCGGAGAGGCCAACCCGGTCGGACAGATCTACTCGAACCCATCCATATTCGTCACAGAAGCCTTTTTCAATGAGATAGCGAACAGTCTGGGATACACCCAATGCGACACCGCGTGGGGCGTAAGCGTCACGCTCCACGAGATATCGGCCCTTGAGAACTTCGTCTCCATGCTGCAAAGGGAGTATCCGGACTTTACCGTGGTTTCGGTACCCAAGATGGCCTCGGCCTACTCGGGAGGGACGGCTCCGTCCGGAGTTCCGATGGACATGCGGAAAGTAACGGAAGTCCTGTCCTTCCTCACGGCGGCTTTGTTGTCGGCCACCAATCTCTCGGTGTTGATGCTGTCGCGCAAGCGTGAGATCGGCATCCTCCGCTCCATAGGCGCTACTCGCTGGAACATAGCCGTGATGGTGATAACCGAATCGGTGTGGATAGCTCTGATAGGAGCTCTCTTGGGCAACCTCATATCCCAGCCGGCCGTCCTCCTGAACTACCTTACCAACAGAGTCGGGGCTGACCTTGTCATGGGGCAGGTGTGGATGAACCTCAGGATGAGCGCGGGATTCGCGGTGGCGTCGGCCGTCCTGTTTGGGTTCTTGCCTCTAATGAAGGCTTTACGCGTCACCCCCGCGGCAGTCTTAAGGGGAGAGTAGGGGTGATAAGGATGAGGGACGGGATCGACATAGCGGGGCACGGCTTTAGGCACCGTCTCGGTACCTACCTTGTGATGATGCTGTTGGTGGGGTTCACAGTAACGGGGTACCTGACGGTCAATGCATACTGGAGAGACGCGTCGTCTGTCGCGCTCGGCACCGTGGAACCCTTCAACTTCCCCTACCTTAAGGCCACCGTGCTGCACGCGTATTGGAACAACCCGCCTCAGGCCGAGGGGGACGTGCCGCCGCCGGCCGAATACATCCCTGTTTACAATGACGCGGAACTCGCTCGCATTGAAGGCTTAACTAATGTCCGGTCCCTGTCGGTGGCCCTCATCCAGGAGTGTTTCACCAAGTACGGGATCATGGAGCTCATCTCCATCGAGCCGGGCTCTGAAATACTCGGCACCCTAAACATCATCCAGGGACGCGCGCCCCAAAACCCGGAAGAAATCCTAATCCCGAAGGCGCTTTACGAGGCCGGCGCCAAGGTAGGCGCTAGCCTTTTGGTCAAAAAGGCCACGATGACAATTCCGCCGGACTACCCCTGGGACAGGCGCCTCAAAGCGAAACCAGATCCTGAGCCGGTAGCCTCAAAGCTTGTGACCGGAGTCTACGAACCCGTTTCGCCCATGCTTTCCGGCCTCATCGGGTACTTGCCCGTCAACCGGGTCGACTCGTACCCCGAAAGGGATCCCCAGACCGTGGAAATGGAATGGCCGGTTCCCAATACCATCTATATAGGGCTTTCGGACCCAGCGAAAGCCTCTGACGTCATCGCCTATTGGAACGCCCTATATCCTGACATGCCGGGGACCGATGTCGACATAATCTCCCCCGTCAAAGTAACTTGGACTCCCAATCTGCCCGAGGAAACCATGAAGACAGCGGCCGGCCAAGTCGCGACTCCCCTCTTCGCCAACACGATGAACGCTTTCGCCCTGGGAGCCATAGGGATTTTCGCGTGCATGTTCATCTCGTTCCTGGATAGAAGACGAGAGCTGGGCATCATGAAGACCGTGGGAATGGACGACGCCCACACCGCCGCGACGGTATCGCTGGAAGTAGTCTTTACGGCCGCCTTGGGCACCGTGCTTGGGGTCGTAGCGTCTCTGGTAATTACGGACCGCTTCTTGAAAGGGATCTCAGGAAACGCGCTTACGATCCCCTTCTCCGCGGTGCTGACCGGCACAGGCGTGTCCGCGCTCATCATTGCCGCGGCGACCTACGTGCCTCGCGCCATGTCAAGGCAAGGGACAGTCATGGAACTACTGAACAACCGCCCTATCCCCATCTTCAGAAAGAGGCGTTAAGTTTCTAAGTAAGGTGGCGCTTCACCAGTTCGGAAGCGCAAGTAAGAGGGTCGGAGTTGCCCGAAGACAAGTCTTTGAGCGCCCGCTCCAACGATCCGTCTACTTGGGCGCTCTCAAGCACCTTCTCTACGGTCAAGAGGCTCAAATACTCATTTAGGATAGCCAAATGGCTTTGGCGCGCCTTTTGCTCTAAGAGGCCTGAGGAGACCAGGTACTCTCTGTGGGAGTTCACCGCGTTTACCAGCTCCGAGAGCCCTTCTCCGGTGTGCGCTTGGGTCATGACTATAGGAGGACGCCACCCGGACTCCTCCCTAAGGTTCAACATCATCTCTATGTCGCGGCGGGTCCGCTCGGCCCCGGGAAGGTCCGCCTTATTCAAGCAGAAAACGTCCCCGATTTCGAGGATACCCGCCTTGATGGCTTGGACGTCATCCCCGAGGTTGGGAGCCAAAACGACCACCACGGTCTCGGCATACTTCATTATGTCGACTTCCGATTGACCCGCGCCCACGGTCTCCACGACTATCTCGTCGAACCCGTAGGCGTCCATGAGCGCGATAACGTCCCCCGTGTGGCGGGACAGTCCTCCAAGGTGACCCCTGGTGGCAAGGCTTCTCCAGTACACCATGTCGTCGGTGGTGTGGGTCCTGAGCCTGACGCGGTCGCCCAAAATGGCGCCGCCTGAAAAGGGAGACGTCGGGTCTACGGCGATAACGCCCACCGACCGGCCTAAAGACCGAAACTCCCCGACGAGCCCGTTAACGATGGTAGACTTGCCGACGCCGGGAGAACCGGTGACTCCCACTACCGAAGCCATCCTGCGCCGCTTGTAGACGTGGGACAGGAGCCGGACAGCTTCGCCGGCTCCGTCTTCTACCAAAGAGATGGCCCTGGCAAGGTGAGGGCGGCTTCCGCGCAAGATGCCTTCCAAGAGTTGGTCAGAGATCCCGGCTCCCCGGGTCGGGCTTGTCTCTCTCATGGCGCCGCTTAAGCCACTTCCCTCTTCAGGTGCGTCTTGGTGTACTCTACGATCTCCTGGGTGCTGGTGCCCGGCCCAAAGACTTCATCCACCCCGGCGGCCTTTAGCGCGGGTATATCTTCCTCCGGGATGATTCCGCCAGCCAAGACCAACACATCAAGGGATGACTGGCCTTTCTCTTTCAAGAGGCACTGGACTACCTTGGGAAGAAGGGTGGAGTGGGCGCCTGACAAGATGGACAGGGCCACCACGTCCACGTCTTCATCTACAGCCATGCGGGCAAGTTCCTCCGGAGTCCGGTGGAGGCCGCTGTAGATGACTTCCATCCCCGCGTCGCGGTAAGCGCGGGCAATTACCTTGGCCCCGCGGTCGTGCCCGTCCAGGCCCGGTTTCCCAACAAGGACCCTGATCTTTCTAGCCATCGCGATGCCCCTCCTAGCCAAACGCTGCTCTTTCACCGTTTTCTAGCGCTCTATCCTCACCAGCACGTCGCCGGTCTGAACCGATGTCCCTTGCGAGACCAGCACTTCGGCGACGACCCCGTCAAAGGGGGCCGGGATCTCGTTCTGCATCTTCATGGCCTCAAGCATCAACAGCACTTCTCCACGCTTCACGCTCTTGCCCGGAGCAACCCGGACTTCGCTGACAACGCCGGGGATGGGCGCGCGCACCTCGTCTCCGGACCCTTCCCCTGCCTTGCCGGCGCCCTGCGCGGCCGCGGGCCTCGGTGCGGCCGGAGCCGCTTGGGGAGCGGGGCTGGAAGGTACTCTGACTGGGGCAACCGGCGCGGGAGCGGTCATTGCCGGAGTAACCGGCACTGTTTGAGGAACCCTGGAAACGCGGGGCGTATCCCCGCCGATTTCCTCGACCTCTACTTCGAATACCTGGTCGTTTACCTTTACTTTAAATCGACGCAACTGCCATATCCTCCTTTGGAGCCAAGGTGCCTAATATATGAACCGGAACCCCTATACGCGTTTGTCCTCGACATCCGGCCCCAGGCGCCGGAACCTTTGATCCCTCTAAGAAACATGGGCTTGCTGGAAACAGTCTCTGACGACATGTAGGCCGCCAATGCCGCCATAACGGCCGCCTGCGTCAGAGCGTCCACACCGGAAGACATGAACCGCATCTCCTCCCGAGAACTGTCATCGCTGGATTCCGTCCCGATTACCGGATCCAAGTCTAGGTCTTCTTCCTGTGAAGAGTCCTCGGACTGGGCGCCGGTAAGAATCATCATGTGTTTATCCTTTTCTGTGGAGCCCCGCTCGGGGTCGCGGAGTTCGAGCTTGTCGAAAGCGGACCTCATGAACCTAATCAGCAGGAACAGAACCCAAAGCACGGCGAACACAACGGCCACACTCACGCCTATCAAGACCAGAGCTTCACGGTACGTGTCTCGCACTCCAGGCCCTCCCAGCTCTCCCTCGCGCTTCTTGACAACTCCGCCTGACTCTGGGACCTATACAGGCATGTTCCCGTGCTTCTTGGGCAGGCCCTCGCCTTTCTTTGTAGCCAAGAGCTCCAAAGCTCCGATAACCTTGGGCCTTATCTCGGCCGGGTCTATCACGTCGTCTACGTAACCCCTGGAGGCGGCCACGTAGGGATTGGCGAACACATCGCGGAACTCTTTGATCTTCTCCTTGCGCTTTTCCTCTGGGTTCTCGGCCGAAGCTATCTCGTCTCTGAACACCACGTTGGCGGCCCCCTCAGGCCCCATGACCGCGATTTCGGCCGTGGGCAGCGCGAACACCATGTCCGCCCCCAGGTGGCGGGAGCACATGGCTATGTAGGCCCCTCCGTACGCCTTCCTGGTGATCACCGTGACTTTCGGAACGGTGGCCTCTGAGTAAGCGTAAAGGAGCTTGGCGCCGTGGCGGATGATGCCGCCGTACTCCTGGTCTACTCCCGGGAGGTATCCGGGGACGTCAGCCAGGGTCACCAGGGGTATATTGAAGGCGTCGCAGAACCTCACGAACCGCGCCGCCTTGTCCGAGGCGTTAATGTCCAAGCACCCGGCCTTTACGTTGGGCTGGGACGCGATGATCCCGACCGACCGTCCGTTCATACGGGCAAAGCCGGTAATTATGTTCTGCGCGTAATCCCGGGAGACCTCGAAGAATACCCCATTGTCCACTATGGCGTCGATCACGTGGTGCATATCGTAGCTCTTGTTGGGCTCCGCCGGGACCACGTCCCTGAGCGCGGGCTCCACCCTGGCCGGATCATCGGTGGGGTCGTACTGGGGCGGGTCTTCCTGGTTGTTGGACGGCAGGTAATCCAGAAGCGCCTTCAGGAGCTGGAGACAGGTCTCCTCGTCAGGGGCTACGAAATGGGCGTTGCCGCTGATCTGAGAGTGCACCGCCGCGCCGCCCAGCTGTTCAACGGTGACCTCTTCACCGGTTACAGCCTTGATAACCTGAGGACCCGTAATGAACATGTTGGCCGTGCCCTGCACCATGAAGATGAAGTCGGTGAGAGCGGGCGAATACACGGCACCGCCCGCGCATGGGCCCAGAATCACTGAAATCTGGGGGATAACGCCGGAACACTGAACGTTGCGGTAGAAGATATCGCCGTATCCCTTGAGTGCGTCCACTCCTTCCTGGATCCTGGCGCCGCCCGAGTCGTTGAGAGATATGAAGGGGATGCCCACTTTGGCCGCCAGTTCCATGCACTTGACTATCTTGGCCGCGTGCATTTCTCCCAAAGACCCGCCGATGACCGTGAAATCTTGAGAGGCTACGCAGACTGCCCTACCGTTCACTAACCCGTAACCCGTGACAACTCCTTCACCGGGAGCCTGGACTTTATCCATGCCAAACTCTTTGGCACGGTGAGTTACAAAAGCATCGATCTCAACGAAGGTACCTGGATCGAACAGCGCGGCTATTCTCTCCCGGGCGGTCCATTTCCCCGCCTTGTGCTGGCGCTCAACTCTGGCCGCTCCTCCGCCCTGAATGACGGTTTCCCTGCGTTTTGCCAGTTCACGTAACTTCTGCTCAAACAACGACACCGACTCTGCCAAACTCACTCCACCTCCGGCAGGATTATCGCTGGTACTTGGGAGCCTTTGGACCAACCAATAATGTCGCACTTGCGACCGAAGCGTATCATATCACTAAACTTTCGCCAGATGGAAGTCGAAACCCTGCGTTCTGGCAACGCCAAGGCGGGCTCTTTGAGGATTGGCTTAGCCATACAGTCCAATGGTATAAGACTCCACGGGTCTTCCCACGGCTTCGGGCGAGCCGGAACGCCCCCGCGTTATGGTACGTTATAGGTAGTAAGCCAGTTCTTGAAGTTGGTGAGTAACGTCGGCGTTCAGCACGCGGGCATCCGGCGGCAGCCTCAGTTTCGTGGGAGCGAAATTCAGGAACCCTTTGATCCCGAGCCTGTAGGCCCGGTCCGCCACCTCTTGGGCCGCGCCGGCCGGCACAGTGATCAGGGCAATCTTCACTTCTTTGCGGTTCTTGTCCTCAGACCACGACTCCAGTAGCTCGATGGTCAAGCCTTCCACATTCGTGCCTATCTTGGCCGGATCCGAATCAAACAGTGCGCTGATCACAAAGGGGTACTTGGGGTCGGAACGCCTTCGGCCGGTCAGGTACCTGACCAACGCGGTACCGAGTTCCCCTATGCCGAATACGGCCACAGGTATGTCCCGGTCGGCGCGCAAGATCCTGACAAGCTCTTCGGTTAACGCCTGAACAGGGTAGCCGACTCCCTGTTTCCCGAACTCACCAAACAAGGCGAGGTCCTTACGGACCTGGGCGCTGTTCACCGCTGCCCATTCGCCCATCTCAGAACTGGATATGTACTCCTTGGATCCGGGCGGTATCTCTCTCAAAATGCGCAAGTAAGTAACCATCCGTCTTATGACGACGTCCGGAATCTTGTTGGATGCCACGCGGAGCACCTCCATCCAATAAGGGTTACATCTTCTTAATTCTCTGATACCAGATGACTCTCCCTGCTAAGAGTCCCACAAATATGCCGGTTGGAATAGCGAAAGCCAAAAGGTAGGGGAGATAAAAGAAGACGCCTGGAGTCCTGAGCAGAAACGCCGCGGTGATCAACTGGGCGAGGTTGTGGGAGAAAGAACCGGCCACGCTGACCCCGACAACGCTGACTTTCCCTTTCGCCGCCCTCCATACCAGGGCCATCACGATGGTTGAGAACAACGCGCCGGACACGCTCAAGTAGTAGCCTGTGCTTAGAAACGTGCCCGAGAGGAGGCTGCCAACCAGAGTCCGCAAGAAGCTAACGCCTATGGCGAACTTGAATCCCAACGCGATCACCGCGTATAAGGCGACCACATTCGCCAAACCGAGCTTAGCCCCAGGGACCACGTATGGAATTGGTATAAGCGCTTCCGCCACGTGCAGCACGCTGGCCAACGCCACCAGAAGCGCGGTCCTTGCCATGCTTTGTGACCGCGTCACTCCGACGACCCCACCGATCTACAAGACATGAGAAAAGTATATCACGCAGAATCCCTGCCGGTCGCACCTAAGCGGGCTCTTTGCATGTCTTCTACGGGGCCGTCAGCGAGAGCCCAACCGCTTCTTGGCTCGAAGAAGCCTGTCGTCGGCGACGGAAAGCACCACCCGAGCCTCGTGTCCGTCCTCTGGATAAGACGCGACACCGTAACACGCCGCGGGGACCGCGACCTGCTCCCCGTTGGGGGTTTTGACCGAGTCTTTGACCCACCGGGAAACAACTTCCCCTATTCGCTTGGAAGCAAGTTCCTTAGGCACGCCCGGCAGCAACACGACGAATTCGTCCCCGCCGTATCTTGCCACCACATCGCATGCCCGAAACCCTGAACCCAAACGGAGCCCGATGTGGGCCAAGACGGCGTCGCCCGTGAGATGCCCGTAACAGTCATTGACGGCTTTCATTGAGTTGACATCTAGTATTCCCACCGAGACAACCCCGCCATAGTCTCGGTTCGCGGCCCTCCGGATGGCCGTTTCAAGGCTTGACACAAACACTCGCCTGTTGGCAAGGCCCGTCAAGGCGTCCACGCAGGCGGACTTCTTAACCTGTTCGTGGAGCTGGGCTACTTCAAGGGCGGAAGCGATGTGTCCGGCGATGGCCGTCATCAAGCGCGCGTCGCCCGGCCCGAAACCGTTCTTCTCAGTCTTCTGGACCACAACGACTCCCAACGTCTTGCCTCTCACCTCAAGGGGGACGTATAACTCGGAACCTACGCCACGAGCGCACTCGTAGCTCCTGGAATCCACAGACACATCAGGGATGTTCTCGGTTCTCCCGTTGGTCATCACCGACCAAGATATGCCTTTCCCCTTAGGGATTTTCGTCCCGATCTGCTCCCGGGACATGCCGACTACGGCTTCGACGACCAGGTTCTTGCCGTCTTCGTCGGGAAGCAAGATCACGCAGTTGGAATAGCCCATCTTTTCGGCGATCAGGTTTACCAGGTGGTCGAGGAGTTCCCTGAGGTCCAGAAGCTTCTTCATTTCCTGTGCTATACGGAACAATACCTCGAGTTCCTTGGAGTCTACAGCTTCGTCGGAAGAGTCGTTCCCCTCGCCCTTGGAGATCTTCCCTGTCAACGCGGAGATCCTGGCGGAGAAACCGGCTTCCGCTTCCCGCTTCCGGACCGCGGCGGAATACATGCCCTTCACGTTGTTAGAGAAGACGGCGTTATTGACAATGCCTGCCAGGTATTGGGAAACCGGGGTCAGAAAAGACACATCATCCAGGCTGTACGTCCCGATCCGGGCGCTTGCCAGGATCCACATGCCTATCACGCGTCCTCGGAACCTCAAAGGAAGGGTAACCATTGACCGGAACCCCTCCACAAACGCGCTCTCCAAGAACGCGGGCGGGAGCACCGAAGCCCCGCGGCCTTCCGTTCCCAGCTCGCTGAGGCTTTTGCCCACATCGGTCACTATGTCAAAGAGCACTTCATCTCCGGGCAGGTATCCGGCGAGCGGTCCCGCGGAGCCTGGACCCCCGAGAAAAGCGGGCGGCGTAGAGCCCAGCACCACACCCTTGCCGTCTTCGCGTGCCTCAAGGATGGCCATCGCGTCCGCCGGGACATACTGTCGCACCGCTTCCCTTAGCTTGAGAAGTAACTCCCCGGGGCACGAATCCGCGTCTGCCGCCTTGGCGGCTTCAGACAACAGCTCGAGCATCTTCTCCGCCCGTCTGTGTCCGGTTATGTCGTCAATGACATACAGCATGCCGAGTTTGGCGCCGGAACGGTCAAGAACGAAGGATGCGTAGAGGGATAGAACCCGCTCTCCCAGTTCCTCATCTTCGTAGGCCATCTCGCAGCGGTTTCCCGCCGCCGAAGATACCGCCGAAAAACTGTGCATGGCACGGACCAATTCCAGCCAGTCAAGGAGCGCCTTGGGTCTTTGAACCCTGGGGGTGAGGTTATCCTTTATGAGTTCTTGGAAAACAAGGCCCCGGACCTTGTCGCTCTCCATTCCCAGATAGCGGCACGCCTTTTCGTTGGCGACTCTCACGATGTCGTCTTCGTCCACAAAAACCATGGCGCTATCCGCGGCATTGAGGACCGCGTCCAAGTCCAAATGGAGCCCGGTCCCTAAAACCTGCCGTTCTGATGGGCTCACACCGTTCGAGAGTTTCATAACTTCTCCTCCTGCCCGGTCCCCGACCAGACCTTGCTTCCTAACTCCATCTATAGAAATGTCGGAAATGTCGGGCATTCGGTTTATGGGGAACCCAAATACTTTTGCAGGCGAAACTTCCGCTCTACTCTTCTTTGGCTGTTACAGCTTCCCCTTCTCTCGACTTGAGGTACAAGTAGATGCCAACAGCGACCAAAGCCGCGACAAGAGAGCCCCACTGTCCGTAGCTCAATCCCAGTGCGTAGGAGTCGTTGTCCCTGAAAAACTCGAGGGAGAATCTGATCATAGAGTATCCGAAGACGTACGCGAGGAACAGTCCTCCCGGAATCTTGATTCTCTTCCCAGCGGCGAGCAGGACGAAGAACAATAGGAGGTCGGCCGCGCTCTCGTACAGCTGGTAAGGATGCCTGAGACCCGGAGCGAACCTGGTCGCGAATCCCCACGTGCCCGACGTCTCAATGCCGTAGCAGCATCCTGACAGGAAGCAGCCTATTCTACCGATGGCTTGGCCCAACGCCACCGAAGGCACCACCAAGTCCGCAAGGTCCACGAACTTCAATGAGTGGAACCGGGAATAGGCCGCGGCCGCGATAATCCCCCCGACCAGCACACCGTGAATGGAAAGACCGCCGCTTCTCGTGTCGATGAAGGACTTCCAATCGGTGTAGTACCACGAGTTCAAAGCGATGTGAAACAGGCGCCCTCCGGCCACTCCTCCCGCCAGAAGGACGATGAAGAACCAGAACAAGGAATCGGGGTCTATGCCCTTCAGGCGGGCTCGTTTCGACGCCACCAAAACGCCGGCAATGAACCCCAACCCTATCATGAGACCGTATGAGTAAAAGCTAAGTGGCCCTAGCTGGAAGAGTACCGGATACATGAGCATCACCCGGTCAATCATAACATGCCTGAATAATCCCATTCCACCATATACATGCTAAAGGAACAAAAGGAGGTATTTGCCAATTGAGGAAACACCCAGGGTTGATGCTGTTCTTAGGGCTCCTCTTAGGGATCTCTCTGACTTTGGTGACGGTCTACGCCGTCATGCAGTTCTCACCCAACTTGTTGGCTCAAGCCATGGCGTACTTCGCGGCCAAGGAAATCTCGCCCACAGGGGAAAACGGAGACACGATGAACGGGATCGACACAACCTTTTTGAAGGGCATGATTCAAGATATCCTCACTTCCGAACAGGGGAAGGCCATTGTGTCGGATCTGGTGAAAAGCCAGTCCCAGGACACCTTTGAGACTTTCTTCGCCGAAGCCATGAAAAACCCGGACTTCCGCTCGGCCCTAAGCGACGCTTTGGGCACTTTTCTCCAAAGCGCGGAGGGAAAGGCCCTGATAAAAAAGGTGGCCCAAGAGGCCATGAGCCCTTGAGCCGGACCCTAAGCGGTCTTGTCGCCGTTTACCGGCATCTGTGCCAAAACTTCTCTGGCGTCCAAGCGATCTTGCACCATTACATCGGAGAGGAGTTTTCCGTCCCTAAGAGATACGATTCTTTCCGCGTGCCTGGCTATATCGGGATCGTGGGTGACCAGCACCAGGGTAATACCTTTTTTGTGGAGGTCCTGGAAAATGGCCATGACTTCCTCTCCCGAGCGGGAGTCCAGGTTTCCGGTAGGTTCGTCCGCCAAAATCACCTTTGGATCGCCCGCCACAGCCCTGGCGATGGCAACCCGCTGCTGTTCTCCGCCTGACATTTCATTGGGCTTGTGGCGCATCCTGTCCTTAAGTCCGACCGATTCTAGCGCCCTTTCCGCCCGTTCGCGCCTTTCTTTGGCCGCCATACCGCGATAGATGAGAGGCAATTCCACGTTGCCAATGGCGTCGGTCCTGGGTAAAAGGTTGTATGTCTGGAAGATGAAGCCGATGAACCGGTTTCTCAGGTCCGCCAGCTCGTTGTCGGACTTGCGGCTGACATCGGACCCGTCCAGAAAGTACTGGCCGGAGGTGGGCCGGTCGAGGCAACCCAGTATGTTCATTAACGTTGACTTGCCCGAACCCGACGGCCCCATTATGGCCGCGAACTGACCCGCCGGAAACTCCAAGTCCAGTCCCTTCAAAGCCGGCACCTTGATCTTCCCCATGCTGTATTCCTTGGTCAGCTTCGACACCTTGATCAATGAAATTCACCTCTCGCCCTTGCTCTAGAACATAGAAAGCCAACACACTAGGTGTAGACGTGACGCAATCTAACCGTGTTCCACAACAAGAAAGGTTTTCCTATCTAGTCACTCCCGTGGTAAGGACCGTCACGGGCATGGACTGAACGTAGGTGTTCTTCACGGTAATCTCCTTGTCCTCCAGCACGTATCTTAGCCTCACCACCGCTGCCGCCGACACGGTAAAGTCCCCGGCTCTCTCCCACAAAACCAGAAACTCGGGACCGGGATCGAAAGTAACCTCCGCCACTTCCACGTCGGAAGGCAGGTCAGTCCACAGTTGGCATTTATACTGCGCGGGCTTCCCCGTGATCCACTTGGCGGGCCCGCTGAGTATCACGTCCACGGGAATTCGCGGGATGCTCTCGCAACGCACCGTCTTTTCACGGTCGTCCTCGCCTGAGACGTACAACTCAAACGTCTTGGAAAGGATCTTCTTCCCGTCCGGACCGTAGGAAGTAAGAACCGCTTCATACGTCCCTTCTTTCGCGTACCTGTGGGTCATCTCCAAAGAGACTTGGCCGGACACAAGCTGGTGGCTGCCGTCGCCCCAATCCACCGACCACCACTCGTGGTAAGTCTCAGAGGGGTCTTTGAGGGTAGTCTGCTTCGACCGGTACACTACGCGCACCATGGGAAGATCGGCAAGTCCGGGAACTTGGTCAGACGGGACTTGCCCTTCCGGTGAACCCGTTCCGTTCCCGGTGCCTCCCCCTTGACCGCTCCCGCCTCCCTCCGGCGGGTAGACGCTTCCCTTTCCCGGTTCTCCTCCGACAGAAACGTAGGACGGCCGGACCGATACCTGAACCCGGGTTTGGACTTCGTTGGAGAAAGCGGAATCCACCTTACCGCCCACTGTGACTGGGTTGGCGGGCCCGCTCCGCACCAGCCGTATCCCCAACCTCTTGCCCTTATGGAACCCGACATCGACGGCGCCTCCCACCGGCTGACGTACCGGATCGTACACGACGCCCGATTCGTCTTCAGTCCACAAGAGGTACCCCCAGCCGGTGGGCGGATCCGGAACGCTAACGGTAGCCACCGCCCAGGAATCCTCCCCTTTGCCGCTTTCCTCCGCTACTAAGTAGGTCGGACGCCAAGAGGATACGGTGACCCAAGACAAAGACGGTCCCGAGTGAGAAGGTTTTATGGAGTATCGCGCTCCTTTGTCGGCGCCTGTAATAGCTGACACAATGAAGTCCTGCGCGGCCTTGTCATCCCTAAGACCGTTGTGGGACGGAGAGAACCACCCGCGGAATACCTTCACAATATCCAGCGGCCCCAACGGTGGCACGGCGCAATCCACTTCACAGTACATGTCGTTGGGACCTATTTGGGGCCAGAAAATGCCCCAGGGGTTCACCGTCTGCCCTACCACGGAGATGTAGCGCGTGCTTCTCGTGGCGCTGTTCCTGCTCGAGTCCTGGTTGTACGCGATAAGGGAGGCGTTGGCCCGTATCCTCTCGAACCTGTGCCCGGCCGACTTGCCCAGATTGACCAGTATGTCCTCGCGGATGAGAGATCCCAGAAGAGGAGCGCCGGGGTCTCCTCCAAAGCCCGTCGCCCTAAGAAGCTGTCCGGCCAGCCATTTCTGGGTCTCGGCCTTGATGGTGACCAGCGCTTTCCCGGCGTAATGCTTGAGCAGCCTTTCTCCGTAGTAGACAGCGGCGTCCTTCCAGTCGGCCGGAACATACCCTTCACCGAACAAGCTTTCCAGGAGGCCCTTCTGCGGGGCCGTCTTCACCACATACTGGTTTCTCGCTACATCCATGGCCAGAAGCTCGTAGTAGGCGGAAGTGAGACCGGGACGAGGCGATTCTTTCGCTGACCCGGCCGGGACAGGCGGGTCGGTTCCCTTCAATACTACCGATTCCCACATTTTGGGCGCATTGTCCGACAGCCAACCCGCGAAGGTCAGGTTGGGCGAGTCTACGGGCACGTAGGGTATGGAGTAAAACCGCTCCGACACGTAGCGGGCATAAAGAGGCTCGTACACCTCTTCGGATCTCCTGATGAGCCACGAGGTCTCGTCTTCCCACGGCGTGTTCTCGGGCACCCATTTCTTGAGGCTGTCTTTAGCCGCCTCCTGCCTGTCCGGTCCGGAGACCAGTTGAAGATACCGCTGGCTCCTGGTGCTTTGTTCCCACATTGACTCTAACAAAGCTTTACTGACCAGGGATTTCAGGAGTTCGGCCACAAAGGTGCCTCTGTTGGGGGAGGACACCATTACAAGGTTCCGCACTCTTGAGTGGGGTACGGCGCCCGACTCAATCGCGTACCTGGAGGCCAAGCCGGTAATCCCGTAGGCGATGACGTCCAGTCTTTCAGCTTTCGTTCTGGACAGGACGCCCGCGACCGCTTGGCTCACCCAGTCGCTTCCGGCCTGCAAACTGAAAAAGGGTTCCCGGGACGCCAGGACAAATAAGTCCGACCCCAGGACATATCCGGCTTTGGCCAAACGAGAAACCATGGGGTGTGACCGGCCTGTCGCGCCATCCAGTTCGGCGGGGATCCCGGCGGTTTCAGGTTCCTCAAGGACCAGCACCGGCACGCGGGTTCCCGCTGGCGCGGCCAAGGCTATCACACAAGGCCCAGTCACAATTGCCTGAGCCGCGAGAACTAGCGACAGGACTAAGTACACAACCCAAACCGGCCGGGCCGTACGGCTGAGCCGGAGAAGAGGCGGGAACTTCAGAACGATACGAGATGTCACGGCCAGACCGCCTCCTCCACATTGCTCTTCGGCCAAAGCCCGCGGTTACATATGGCGAGGCGAGTCGCGGGATAACCGCCCAATATGGCCTCGTTCAGCCTATCCGACCACTCGTGCTCTCCAACTTCGCGCACTCCCTCCGGGGATGCCACCAGGAGTTCGGCCCAAGACTCGCCGGGTTTAAGCACGATCGGCCGCCCGTCGTAATCAAGCCAAACCGTTCCGTCTTCCGAGGTTTTCTTTACCTTGAGCTTTCCTCTTAGCACTCGGGCTTCCCCGTCCAGCGCCTCTACGGCCCGTCCCTGGAAATCCCGGACCGGAAGAGAAGCGTCCCGATCAAGGTCGATTTCCCCCGACCCCAGTCTCCAAAAGTCTATGGAATCCGAAAACAAGACACCTTGAGAGGTTGAGCTCCGGTACACGCAAAGAGATACTCCCAAGAGATTTGGCTTGCGAGGAACCTGAAGGACCTTTCCCGCGCAGTCCACATACGCGCAGGGGATTTGCTCCCCTAGAAGAGGCCACGCCAAGAGCGCGCTTGTAGATGACTCCTCGACAGTAAGCATCACAAAAGAGTCTTTGAAGACCAGGATGTGCCTTACGGCAAAACCCGCGGTCGCCAAGAAAGCCAGCGCGAGCAAAATGATGACAGAACGCCGCATGCTCCTTTTTTCTTGCCATCCAACAGTCAACTCAGAGGACCCCCTTCGTCGCGTCTGTCCTTCGATGGGTTTCTCAGGCAAGCCCGGGAACGCGGAGTCAGCGACTACAGTCAGGGAGCATGATACGAAGAAAAGGAAAGAGCCCGGCCGCCTCTAGCGAAACGCCATCGTGGACGATGGTCACCGGGCTCTTCGCGAAGCCTTTCTACCATATTATCCCATTTCCGACCCCGTTCGTCAACTCCTCCCCGAGGACGGAAACGGGCCCCTCGCGAGGGGTCTTGATTAGCTCACGCGTTCGAACGCGCTGAGGGCCTTCTTGACGATCGAGTGGGTGTCCTTGTAAGTCCTAAGGCCGGGGAGGTCCTTTTCATTCACCCACAACACCTGGAGCGTCTCCCCCTGTTGGGGAGTCATCTCGCCGCCCACGACTTCCATCAAGAAATAGTGCACGACCTTTTCGGTCGCCCCTTGGGGATTGGGAAACCGGTACCTGACAGAACCGATGGGAGCGCGCGACACCACCGAAAGCCCCGTCTCCTCCCTGACCTCTCTTTCGGCGGCTTCCTCGAGGGTCTCCCCTTCTTCAGGGTGGCCTTTAGGCGGCGCCACCATCCCAAAACGGTCCATAATCAAGAGGACTTCCCTGTCGCCCGTGTCCGGGTCGCGCCTCACCGCTATGCCGCCGACCGCGAGGTCCGTCTGAGTCGGGCGCCACACGGCGCACGCCCTTGCGAGCCGCGCGATCTGTTCTGAGACGAACAACAGGTTTTTCGGCCCTTCCGATACCGCCTCACTGACCGTCATCGGACGCAAGGTACAGTCGAATACTGCCGCGAACTCGGGCGGGAAACCCCGGACCACTTCTTCTCCCAGGGCACCGCCTATGACCACCACAGGCACTCCGGCCTCCGCGGCCAAAGACGCCACCGCGAAAGGAACTTTTCCCATACTTGTTTGGGAATCTACTTTGCCTTCGCCGGTGATAACGAGAGAAGCGTCTTCAATGATCTTGGGAAGGTCTATGGCTTCCGCGACAAAAGCGGCTCCGTCTTTGAGTTCGGCTCCGAAAAACGCCCACAAGCCCGCCGCTAATCCGCCTCCGGCCCCTGCCATCGGGAGGTCTTTGGGGTTTCGGCCGAGGTCCCGGGCGAGCGCCTCCGCGTAGTTGGCCATGTAGGAGTCCACTAACGGCACCTCGCCGGCGCTCAAGCCTTTCTGGGGGCCGAACACCGCGGTAGCTCCCTCTGGCCCCACCAGGGGGTTTTTCACATCGGTAATCGCGACGACCTCGATGCCGTCAAATAGCCGGGGAATGTCTCCTCTGGAAACGCGTCTTACGTCCCGAAGTCCAAAAACGCCCGCGGAAACCGGGTCTCCAGCCGCGTCCAGCGCTTCCCCTCCCGCCGCCAGGGCCGCTCCCAGCCCTCCATCGTTCATGGCGGTACCGCCTATTCCAACAACGATGCGCTTTACGCCCTTCTTCGCGGCCGCCAACATCAACTCGCCCACGCCCCTGCTCTGGGCGATACGGACATCCCTCTTGCCCGAATAGGGTAGGGCCAGACCGGAACACGAAGCGCTCTCGATCACGGCCGTTGTCCCGCCGTCAATAAGCCCGAGGGGAGCTTCCACGGTTTGGCCGTACGGCCCGGTCACCGAAACCGTCTCCACGTAGCCGCCGCGGCACTTCAACAAGACTTCCAGGGTTCCATCGCCGCCGTCAGCCATGGGTGCGGCCACAACCTGAGCCTCCCAGAACCCCCTGGAGAAGCCCTCGGCCACCATAGAAGAGGCCTCCACGGCCGACATGCCGCCCTTAAAGGCGTTCATCGCCACAACAGTCTTAAAGCCAGCCATGATTTACATTACCGCCCTAAATACGCGCATCCAGTTCCCGCCGAGCACGCCGGATATGACCCTGCCGCTTACGCCCCTGGCCAAGAGCCGCTCGGTGAGTTTTCTCAACTTGGAATGATCGGTGACCGGCTCCGGACCGGGCCCCGAAAAGCCGTCAAAATCCGTGCCCAAGGCCACGTGTTCCTCTCCGGCCACTTCCAACGCGTGCTCAATGTGTTCGCACACCCTGTCTAGCCCCGAGCCATCGTAGGGCCCCAAGTAAGCGTGGTTGAAGGAGATGCCAACAAGGCCGCCGGTATCCTTTAGAGCGCGGAGTTGGTCATCCGTCAGGTTTCTCGGATGGGCGTAGAGCGTGTGGCAGTTGGCGTGGCTCACCACGAACGGCTTTTCGGACCTTTCGGCGAGGTCGTAGAAGCCGGCTTCCGACAGGTGGGCGGCGTCGACCACTATGCCTAGCCTGGCGCATTCGGCCACCACTTCCCGTCCGAAATGGGTGAGCCCGCCCTTGGTGCTGCTTTCGGCGGCCCCGTCAGCGAGAAGGTTTCTCTCGTTCCATGTCAGGCTCAAGACCCTGAGCCCCAGCCGGTGGAACATTCGAAGGGCCCCGAGGCTTCCGTCCAGGAACTCACCGCCGTCAAAAGCCAGTACCAACGCGATTTCGTCCCTCTCCGCCGCTTCCTCAATGTCCTTGGCGGAAAAAGCAAGCTTGACGCCGGAAACGCTCGATAGGGAGGCGAAAGCGTCTATGTATTCCATACCGGAACGGACGCCCCGGATGGGGTAGTGCCGGTCTGCGGGAAAAGCGCTCAGTACGGCGCACTTGACGCCCCCTTCGCGTAAGGCAGCCAGGTTCACGCGACCCTGGTCGTCCTCAGCGTCTACTCGCTTCCCTTGGTGAAGGATGTCAAAGAGGGTCCCAACATGGCCATCCACCACAAGGCTCTCATCATGTACTTCATGGGCGCGTTCAAGAGCCAATTGCCTGTCTTCCTCAGTCTCTTCTTTCTTCTTGCCTATCTTGAGAGCCGAACCTATATCCACGCCAAAAACCCCCTCAAAAGACCTTTCTTATCGCGGACATCCCTATTATTGTTCTGCCTTACTGTTCACTTTACCTCCGGTCGCGCGCCCTCTCGATAGACCTCAACTCAACGCGTGACGTCGCCCGTATATCCTCAGGTAAACCGACGGAACACTTTCCACCCGGGGTCATATTATGTCATGATCGTTTCCCTTCAGAGGAGGGATAGCTGTGATTGACGGGCAAGTGACCCGCGAGACTCTGGACTTAATCATGGCCCTGCGCCCGTTCACCGGGCCGAGAGGACAGAAAATCATCGACACCCTGGCAGAGATAGCGCAGTCGAGTTCGGGCAGCATGGAAGCTTTCAACATATCCAACCTGGCCGTGAGAGCCAAGAACCTCTTGGCCGAACGGATCGACTCGGCCGTATCGTTATCCCTGCTCCTTGCGGCGGCTTGGCTAGGTTCATCCATCGAAGCCTACGCGTCCGAGCAAAGAAACCCTGCCGGTTAGGAGGAGTGGAAATGGAAACCCTAGGCAAAGAGGGCGAAAACCCTTACTTGCTGTTTCTCATACTGATCCTGCTCCTGGCCGCCAACGGCAGTTTCGAGCGTGCCGTCATGCTCTTCCAGGAGGCGCGTGAAGCAAAGAGCCAAGAAAAGGCGACGGAAGAAATCCGCTCGTGGGGGCCGTTCCCCGGCGTCGGGCCGGTCTCAAAAAGACAGGTTAACTTAGGAAGGATACTGCCGCTTGGAGCTTCATCGTATCACCCCCGGTTCCGCTTCCGGCATAAGATGCTGAAGTAAGCGTGACTTGGGGGGATAGAAGTGCAGAACCTTGCCGCACTATTGATGCAGATGGAGAAGCTCGAAACCGAGGTAAACACGCGGCTATCAGGGCTGCAAGACCGTTTGGTCCAAGGGGAAGCAGGGGGAGGCCTTGTCACGGCCACAGGAGATATCTGGTTTAACTTGAAGAGCATCCGTATCGATCGGGAAAAACTCGCGGCCAAGACACACGATCTGACCACGCTTGAGAACGCCATAGTTGAAGCCGTGAACAACACCGTAAAAGAGGCGAGGAGAGTCCTAAGAACCGAAATTGGGGGAGTAATCGGTGGACAGGTTCCTCCGGAATTTGCTAACTTCTTCGGGCGGATCGGATCTGATGGTTAGCGATAAGACCCTATCTGACATAGCCAAGTCGCTCTTGGTCCAAAACCCTGACGGGAACCCGAAGACTCTGAGGGAGAAGGCCGGGCTCTTGGCGCTCATAAATCTCCTGGGGATCATGGACGCCTTCTTTGGGGTGACCCTGCCCGAATCCCAAGAAAAAGCTCTCATGAACATTAAGGAAGCTGCGGACAGCAAACCTTCCGAAGAGAAACCGTCGGAGGTACAGGGAGATGCCGGCGAGGCCGGAGCCATAACGCCGGTTCAGCCGCAGTCGCCGGCAGCGAGCGACCCTGTGATGTCATTATTCTCGATGCTGGCCAGGTCCCTCTTTGGGACGCCCGGACAGACGGAAGCCCCCGCGTCTCAGGGAGGAGACACGGGCAAGGCGGCTCCTTCTGAAGGACTTGACCCGAGGATGCTGGCCTCACTCTTGTCTGTGGTCACCGCCTTTACCAAAGCGTTGAAACCGCGGGCAGCCGAGGGCGAGAAAGGCAGTGAGGGCCAGGGAAACGAAGCCGGGCGCGCCGGAGAACCCGGTTCGGAAGCGCCCAATAAGCCTTCCCCGTTGCAGCAGGCCCTGGGGTTCGATCCCAAGATCCTGACCCTGCTCCTAAACATCATAGCGAGCATGGATTTCATGAGGCAGAAAAACGGCGAAGGGAGACAGCCGGAACCCAAGGCGGCGGAACCTAAGACGACCGAATCTAAGGCTTCAGAACCTAAGTTGCCGGACCGCCGGAACCTTGAGCAAAAGACTCCGGTGGACCCCAAAGCCGAAGAATTGAGGCCGGAGCCCAAAGCGCCCGAAGCCAAAGCTCCAGAATGGAAAACAGCAGAGGCTAAGGTCGCGGATCCAAAAGCAGCGGAGCCAAAGCCTACCTCATCCATACCGGTTGAACAGAAACCTTCTGAAGGCGGGGAACCCGCGGCGAAAGCGGATAGAGCCGCTAACGCGGTGCCCAAGGACCCTTTGGCCCAGCTCATTCGAAAGCGGCCCACGACCAGGAGGACTTACCATAAACCGGGCACCGGCATATACCGGGGCTGGCCTGGCGTCCCTGCCGTTCAATAACCCGAAACCACGCGCGTTGGAAACCGCCAGTTTATTCGGCCCGGACAGCGAAAGTCCGGGCCCCGCTTTTGTGTGAACGTCTCCCCAAGCCGCATATACCCAGAGGTCCGAAATATCATTTCTTGAAGGATGCTTTCCCTTTGGGGAAGAATCCCACTACGCTTGCCCATCTAGGGGGAGTGGCCGTGTTTATCAGAAGGAAGTTCGTACTGATCGCCCTTGCCCTCATCTTGACGATAACGGGCGCCCTGTGGGGTATGCAGAGCCAAAAAGAAGAACCGGTAATCGAGCTATACGACCTGACTGTGGCTGCTGATTCCCAGATGCCCATGTTTTACGTCAAGACGGACCGCAAGGCCGTAGCGCTGACTTTCGACATCTCGTGGGGAAAGGAAGTCCCAAACAAGGTCCTGGACGTCTTGAAAGAGCACAACCAGAAGGCCACCTTTTTTCTTTCGGGACCCTGGTCCAACAACTACAAAGACGTAGTGAGACGAATAGTCGAGGATGGGCACGAGATCGCGAGCCACGGCCAGGACCACGTAAACTTGAGCCAAGAGAGCAAAGAATCGATCCGGCAAAACATACAGACGGCCCACGACATTTTGGTCAACATCACCAGGACGACGCCCAAGTTTTTCAGACCCCCCAACGGAGACTATGACAAGACTGTTGTGCTTACCGCCCGGGAACTGGGATATGAGACGGTGATCTGGGCAGTCGACAGCAAGGACTGGATGAACCCGGGAGTCACGGCCATCGTGACCGAGGTCTCCAAGTACACGTTCCCGGGAGCCATCATCTTGTTCCACGCCTCGGACTCGGCGCGCGAAACCCACGAAGCCTTGCCTATGGTCCTGCAAAACCTGAAGACGGCGGGATACGAGATCATGCCCTTGGGCCAGCTTCTGGCGCTGGGGAAACCGGCCAGAGACGACCCCAGGGGGCGCCCGATATCTGAAATCTTGGGCGAGTAGTCGGGCGCCGCGTGTATAAGCCCGGTTCAGGCCCAGTTTCGGACCGTCCTGTCGAACTCAACGGTCCGTGAGGATTATCAGCATGAAGCCCGCGTCCACGCTAACGCGGGCTTCTTCTTTCAGCATTTCATTGGACACACCCAAAGTCGACCCTCTGCGGAGGGTGGCGGACGCCAGGGGAAAACGCAGGTTCATCGTGGTGACGCCGTGGACTTCCCCGGTCACGGGGAAAAGAGACACCCAGTCTCCCGGTTTGCCGTAGAAGACTCGTTCTCGACCGGCTTGGCCTTCCTCGACGGTTCCTCCGGGGAGTCCTACCGAGCAGACAGCAGTCTTGCCCGAAACAAGCACCACGTCCATTCCGCGCCGCTTGTACGTCTCGATTAGGGAGATGTTGGCGAGAGAGTGCTCGAACCTTCCGCCTCCCAGAGCCCCAATGACGACGGCCTGGGAAAACCCCATGTTGAGCGCTTCTTCCAAAGCCGCTTCCGTATCGGTCTGGTCTTTGTCGACCTTAAGCCGGAGTATTCTCGACCCCGACTTCTCACAAAACCGGACCGACTCGCCCAGGCACGAATCGAAGTCCCCCAGGAGCACCTGCGGAACAATTCCCTTTTGGAGCAGGAAGTCGACTCCCGAGTCCGCGGCTATCACGCTCTTCGCCCCGCGTATGAGTTCCAAAGCGGACTTCTCCTGCGCGGAGTCAAAGCATATATCGCCGCCGCTCACGATCGCCGCGTACTCCGGGTTTATGAGACTTGCCCTCAAAAAGCCATCTCCCGAGAATTAGATGTTGGACTTCTTGACCAGATTGTACAGTCCCACTCTCAATACTAACACCGAGATGATGAACTCGGGTACAAGGTAGCTGGCCTGATAGGCGGCGGAGTAGGCGTAAACGTTCCCTTCGGCGTATTCGGCGAAGAATATCACGCCCGAGATGAAGTGGGAAACAAACCTTCCGAAGACCCCCAGTAAGGTTCCCTTCAGAATGTCCTCGCCGAAGAGGCCGGCCAGGCCCAAAAGCCCGAAAGCCAGCGGGTAATCCAGTATCAACTGGGCGGGATGGACGAAGTACGGTTCGACGATGAACTGCAGTATGCCGTAGACGGTACCAGCCATGATCCCCGCCCCTGTTCCTCTCCTGGCCGAAAACAGCAGTATGGGTATCATGCTTCCAAGGGTAACCGAACCGCCCTGGGGGAGGTGGAAGACTTTGACGAAGCTTAGCGCGAACGCCACCGCCACCATTAGGGCCCCTTCCACAAGGATTCTCAACTTCTCGTCACGCATCTTTGCATTCCCTCCATTGTGCGGGGAGGCAACAGAAAACCGCACAGTGGGCGTGCGGGCGCTTGGACTCGGATTTCCCTACGCGGGCATTACCCCTACAGGTTCCAAGGGTCAGGCGCTCAGTAGCCCTTTCTCAGCCGCTCCTAGCAGCTCCCCGTTTTAGAATATCTTAACACCGTTTGGGCGATACTGTCACTCTCAAGAAGCCTACACCTTGATACGTTTCCAACCGCCCTGTTTAAGCCTGTACCAGTACAAAGACGCGCGGACGACCCAGTCAGCGAACATCGCGACCCAGGCCGCCGTAAGCCCCATATGAAACACGTTCATCAAAACATAAGTCAGGGCGAGCCTGACGCACCAGATGCCCAGCACCGTGACATACATTCCGGGCTTCGTATCGCCGGCGCCCCTAAGCGCCCCCGGTATGACGAAACCGAAGGCCTCGGGGATTTGAGTGAACGCCACTATTCTAAGAAGCGGCACGCCCGCGGCTATGACCCCTTCGTCGGTGGTGAATATCCTCAAGAAGGTGGAGGGAAACAGGAAGAACAGGACTCCCATAGTGCCCATGGTGAGCACGCCCATCTTGAGGGCGATGTAGGCGCTCCTTTCCGCGCCGTCGGGATCTTTGGCCCCTAGCCGCTGCCCAACCAGTGCCGTAGAAGCCGTGGCGAAGCCCATCCCAGGCATGTAAGAAAAAGATTCGCAGTTCAAAGACAAAGAGTGAGCGGCGTAGGCTTCTGTGCCCAGCCCCGCCACTTGGCGGGCGTACGCGATCTGTCCCGACGAGGTGAGGACCCTCTCCAGCATGGCCGGGACTCCGATGTTCAGGATCCGCTTAAAGAGTCCCAGGTCAAAGCGGCGGATGGTGTTTTTCCAGTCCACGGTCAGTTTCCCGCCGGGACGGGTCAGCACTGTCAAGATGGCGATGCCGCCCAAGATGCGGGAGATGGACGTGGACAACCCCGCGCCGGCGGCTTCCATGCGAGGAGCTCCCAAGTTTCCGAAGATGAACAAGTAGTTGGTGAAAATGTGAATGGCGTTAAGCCCAAAGTTGATGAGCATAGGAGTCCTCGTGTCGCCCGCTCCTCTTAAAGCTCCGGTGGCTATGGTGAAGACGAAAAACAACAGTATGCCCGGCATCATAGCCCTGACGTAACCCGCTCCGATAGCCCGGACCGAGTCCTCAGCTTTCATGAACCCGATTATCCAGTCGGCGTTGGTGTAACCTAAATAGCTGATGACCAGGCCGAAGATGAAAGCTATGACAAGGGATTGACCCGCTACCTTGCCCGCCTCTTCCCTGTTCCCCGCTCCCACGGCCCGCGCCACGAGGGCGGTGGTCCCCGCGCTAAGGCCCATAAACACGGCGTTAAGCAGGGAAAAAGGCTGCATGCTGAGGCCTACCGCGGTGGTCGATTCCTTCCCGAGCCTGCCCACCATGGCCGTGTCGACAACCTGACTGACCATGGAGAGCGCCTGTTCCAAGACCACGGGCCAGGCGAGGGCCCACGTCGCCGTAAGAAGCGCTCGCGAATCAGGATCTCGCCCGAACAAGCGCCCTATTGCCCTTTGAAGCAAAGGTTCTCGCTCGGGAATACCGGCCTCCGGCAATAACTCGCCCAACCAACGCACCCCCAAGAGCAGCGTTCCTACCAATCCCCAAGACCTTAGATATTTCTCTAATCAGGCTGGAAGTCCTTCAGACCGCCTTGCGGCGCCGAAGTAGGACCCAAAAAAGAGAGCCGCTCGGGCTCCCTTTTTCTTTGTTGGCGCCTCTGGGCGCCTTCACATAAGGCCCCGGCTCTGGGACCGGGAAACACGGTTACTGACCCAAAAGCCTGTCGATCTTTTCCTTGTCGAAACCGACAACTATCTTCCCGTCGATATTGAGGACCGGGACTCCCATCTGCCCCGACAGCCGTGTCATCTCAGTGGCGGCCTCAATATCCCTGGAAACGTCTTTCTCCTCGTAGGGAACTCCGAGTTGTTTAAGATAGGCCTTTGCCCTGTCGCACCAGGGGCAAGTGGGCGTGGAATAAACCACGACGGTATGCTGAGACATCTTCGCGCCTCCTCGTATCCGGTTCTACTTGGCTTCTTGAGCGCCATCGCTCCTTTGGCCTCGCGGCGCTCACTACACCTTGATCATCCACCGCGAAAGGCTCCTTTTCAATGCTCCTAAGCGCAAGCTTCACCTTTTTTGGGCCTTTTTACACGGCCGGGCACGTTCTTACTCCCGCTGTCCTTTCCGAAACGGCTGCGCATAATACCAAGGTGACTGTACCAATAACCCCGAGGTGAGCTTGTCTTGTACAAAGCGACCTTATCGGCCCGAGGCCAAATTGTGATTCCCGCGGAACTAAGGAAGCGGCTGTCCCTTGAGGCTGGGACTTCTTTTAGGCTTTACGACAAGGGCGACAAAATTGTGCTCATCCGAGAAGTCAAGGACCCTGTCGGGCACGGTCTGGGAATCCTCAGGCGAGAAGCGACTCCCTTGGAGGAGAACAAAGAGAATGGCCGTGCCTGAGCAAGGCGACTTCGTCCTGGATGCCTCATCTCTTCTGGCTTACCTGCGCGGGGAACCGGGAGGAGACCTGGTCCAGAGGGTGTTTTCCCATTGCGCCGAATGCGGCTACAAAGCCAAGACCACCGCCCTGGTTCTCTTGAGAGTTTACGAACAGGCCGCCGAAGAGAACGAACTCATGATGGACGACGTGATTTCGGTGCTAGAACAGTTGCCGCTGGAGGTGGTGCCCTTAACCGGCGACCTGGCGGCGCAGTCTGTCAGAACCTCGCTTGTCAAGGGAATAAAGGACAGCGCCGGCGGGTCTGCCGCCGAGCTGGCGACGGTCATAGGCGGGACCCTGGTCACGGCGGACAAAGATATGGCGAGACTACTCCCCGGGTCTCTCTTGGTGTCAGAGAGGACCGGCCGGAAGGATTATTAATGCCAAAGGAGAAACATCCGGCTAGTATAAACCGGCTATCAGGCAGAGAGGGTGGGTCTTAGGTGAGCGTTGAACTGGAACTGGTTACTATCGAAAAACCCGGGGACGCCAATATCATCCTCGGTCAAAGCCACTTTATAAAAACTGTTGAGGACCTGTACGAAGCCATTGTTCAGGTAGGAGGCGGCATCCGTTTCGGCATCGCCTTCCTGGAAGCCAGCGGCGCTTGTCTGGTAAGGTGCGCGGGAAACGACGACAAGTTGGTGGAAACGGCAAAGGCCAACGCCTTGGCGCTGGGGACCGGCCACGCCTTTATCATCGTGATGGAAAACGGTTACCCGATAAACGTGCTGAACAACATCAAAATGGTGCCGGAAGTCTGCTCAATCTACTGCGCGACCGCCAACCCGGTGCAAGTGGTGGTCGCCAAGACTTCCCAAGGCCGCGGGATAATGGGGGTCATTGACGGGAACCCGCCCGCCGGCGTGGAAGGTCCGGAAGACGTCGAGTGGCGCCACTCTTTCTTGAGAAAGATCGGCTACAAGAAGTAGGGCCCCAAAAGGGCAGGGGCCGGCCTTCGCTCCGGGTGAGCGTGGTTCCTAGGCGGTGCCCCGGCAATCCTTAGGCAACTCCTAGGTAGCCTCAGGCGGTTCCTAGTAGGAGAAAAAGCCCCTGCCCGTCTTTCTTCCGAGTTCGCCCCTGTCCATCATCTCTTTTAAGAGAGGGCACGGGCGGTACTTGGCCGCCAAGTCCGGATTAGCTTCTCCTCCCAACTCCTCGTGAAGCGTCTCCATGATCGCGTACAAGACATCGATGCCTACAAGGTCCGCCAGGGCAAGAGGGCCTATGGGGTGATTTGCGCCCAGTTTCATGGCCGTATCAATGTCTTCCGGGGAAGCTACTCCCTCAGAGACAAGATAAGCCGCCTCGTTCATCAAAGGACAAAGGAGCCTGTTCACTATGAAACCGGGGGACTCCTTGACCACGACCGGGGTCTTCCCCATTTGAACGGCGAGGTCCCGCGCCTTCTCCACGTATTCCGGAAGGGTCTTCTCCCCCGGTATTATCTCCACCAGCTTCATTACAGGCACGGGGTTGAAAAAGTGGACGCCCAGGAACCTCCCGGGGTTCTTAACCGAAGAAGACATACCGGTTACCGACAAGGACGAAGTGTTGGACCCGATAAGGGCAGTGGAAGACACAACCGAGGACACGGCGTCCAAGACGGCACGCTTGACCTCCATATTCTCATAGACAGCTTCCAGCGCTACCGACGCGTCCGCCACAGCCGAAAAATCCGCGCCTACCTTAAGTTTGCCGAGCATTTCATCCATTTTGGCTTCCGCGATCCGGCCCTTATCCACACCGCGTTGAAGACTCTTCCTTATGCTTTCGCGACCCTTTTCCGCGAGTTCCGGCGATCTGTCAACCAGGACCACCTCAAAGCCCGAAGCCAGCAGCACCTCAGCAATCCCGCGCCCCATGGTACCCGCTCCGATTACTCCCGCCTTCATAGCGCTACCCCCCATAAGGTCGATGCCAAAGCAGTCATCTCAACAGTGACCACTTTCTGCGGAGATGGCGCAAATCCTTGCGTGAGGGACTAACCTTCGGGCGGAGTTTCTTGAGTAGTTCCTTGAGGAGTCTCTCTAGTAGTTCCCTGCGAAGCCATTGTCTTCGCGAACTTGACCAGAGCGCCCACCACCCCGGCTACAGGAACAGCCAGGACAACTCCCCAAAAACCGAACAGCTCAGCGCCGGCCAGAAGAGAGAAAATGATCCACAAAGGATGCAGGCCGACCCTGGGGCCGGTAACCTTGGGCACTATGATGTTCCCGTCGATCCACTGTATAACGACGACGGTAATGAGAGCCCAGAAAAAGATCTCGGGAGACCTGGCCAACGCTGCCACCAAGAACGGGATGGCGCCGAGAAACGGCCCCAAAAACGGAATGAACTCGCCTATGCCGGCCACGATCCCGAGCACGGCGCCGTAACCTAGCCTGAGCACCGCCGAAGCTACCCAGACCATGATAAAGACCGCGAAAGCGACGATGGACTGTCCCCTCACGAAGCCCGATACGACCCGGTCAATATCCCTGAACAGGTCTACGTAAGGCAAGGGGTACCGCGCGGTGAACAACAACGCCCTCTGCCGCCAGCGGTTTAAGTCCCTCAGGATGTAGTAGGCGATGACCGGAGATATGACGACGTAAGAGAGGAACGCGGCCGATGTGGCGAAGTACCCCAAAATGTTGTCTCCAAGCTTACCCAGCATGTCTTCGATATCGCGGAGCGTCGAGACGGCGGCCTTGCTCACGCCGGGCGGAAGGTTGTACCTCAGAGCAAATTCCTGGATCTCGCCGGCGTAACGCTGAACGGCATCTATGAGCCGGGGTATTTCCAAGGCGAGCTTACGGACGTCTTGGACCAGCCGCGGTATAAAAGTGGTGATCACTGTAAGGAAAAGGACGGTGACGACAACGTAGACGATGATAATGCTCCGGGAACGGGTAAAGCCCCTGCTCTGAAAAAGGGCCACGAACGGCTCGAGGACGAAACTAAGGAATCCCGCGATTATGAAAGGCGGAAGGATAGCTCTTACCCGGTACAGGAAGTAGACCAGTCCGAAAACAATAAGGGCGCGTGCAAGCGCCCTGATAACACGTACCTTATTCAGTCAGAGAACCTTCCCGCTATTTGGTCTGCTATGCTCTGAGCGCCGGACATGGCGCGCCTGGCCGTCCTCTCGACCATCATTTTGGCGCGTTCAACCGAGTCGGGCCGCCTCCTAGCCATAACTACCAATCCGATCGCGGCGCCCGCCGCCACACCCATCGCCAGATAGTCCCAAAAGGAGCGTTCTTTCATCTCGTAGAGTATCCCCTCCTTTGACCTAGGCCGGACAAGCCCGGCCCGAGATCGGGCTTTCGCCTAACTGGAGCCTTTCTCCCGGGGAGGCGTGACGGAGCCTTCGCCCAAGGCCGCTGAAACGCCCGGAGCCTGGGAGGTTCCGTCCAGGGAATCAAGCAACACAGTGCCGTCTTCTTCTAGCCTGTACATACGGAAACCGTCTCTGGTCGGAACAAACTCGATAGCGCAGTCCCAGCAGTAATACTGGTTCTGCCCTATCCTTCCGGTAGCTCTGCTTTTGCACTTTGGACACACCAATGGAATACGCCTCCCCATCACCATTCTGCCCAAGATGAGAGGAGGCGATACGAGGTCCCTCGACCAGGTCCAGAGACTACTCTCGCTGAGGGCTTTTCTTCTCTTTTTCCGACGGCTCGTAATAAGTCGCGTCCAAAAGCTCCGCGGGCAAATACTGTTGGCGGACGTAGTGGCCGGGGAAGGAATGGGGGTATAAGTAGTCTACGCCGTGCCCGAGTTTCTCGGCTCCCGAGTATCCTGTGCCCCTAAGATGGGGAGGCACGGGGTAAGCCGGCTTATTACGCACGTCTTCTATTGCCTTGTCGATAGCGGTGACGGCCGAGTTGGACTTAGGCGCGAGCGCCACGTATATGGTGGCCTGGGCCAGCGGGATCCTGGCCTCGGGCATCCCCAGGTGCTCGCAAGCCCTGAAGGCGGACTCCGCCAAAACCAAAGCCATGGGGTCGGCGTTTCCCACGTCCTCGGCGGCGCATATCACGAGGCGCCTGGCCACAAACCTGGGGTCTTCTCCTGACTCAAGCATCCTGGCAAGCCAGTACACCGCCGCGTCAGGGTCGCTTCCCCGCATGCTCTTGATGTAGGCCGAGATGACGTCGTAATGCTGGTCCCCCGTCTTGTCGTAGAAGAGTTGAGGACTCTGGGTTATATCCAACGCCTTGTCGAGGGTCAGATACACCTTGCCGTCTTTGACTTCACCCACGTTGTAAAGGGCCTCCAGCACGTTAAGGGCCACACGAGCGTCGCCTTTGCAGAACACGGCGATATGAGTTATGGCGTCGTCCTCAATGGAGACTTCCAAGTCTGTGCCTACCGCAAGCCCTCTTTCCCTGTCGGCGACTGCCCTAAGCAGCAAAGCGCGGATGTGGTCCTCGGACAGGTGGTTGAAGGTAAAGACTCTCATCCGGGAGAGAAGGGCCCTGTTCACAGCGAAATACGGGTTTTCGGTGGTGGCCCCGATCAGGGTTATGGTGCCTTTCTCGACATGGGGAAGCAAGGCGTCCTGCTGGGCCTTGTTAAACCGGTGTATCTCGTCCAAGAAGAGTATCGTCCGCTTTCCCGCTCGCCTGGATTTCTCCGCCTCGGATATGACGTTCCTTACGTCTTGCACACCGGAAGTAACCGCCGAAAGCTCCCGGAAGACCGACCGGGTCTGCATTGCTATTAGCCTGGCTAAGCCCGTCTTTCCGGTTCCGGGCGGACCCCAAAACAGCATGGAAGGGATCCGGTCTCCCTCGATGGCCTTTCTTAAGGCCTTCCCGGGGCCTACGACATCTTCCTGTCCCAAAAACTCGTCAAAAGAACGCGGGGTCATCCTCAACGCCAATGGAGCGTCAGAAGGTATCTGGAGGATGCCTAAATCCCCAGATACCTTCTTGTCGTCGTCCGTTAGCCGAGGTTCATCTCCCCAAAGCCCGAACTGGTTCACAGGTTGCCCCCCTTGTCGGGCCTAAAGATGAGCCCGCCCAGACACCAAATCAGCTTTTTGGCGCCGCGGAGTTCTCGTTACTTGCGAAGCTCCTTAAGCGCTTCCCTAAACCGCCTTATGCCTTCTTCACAGTCTTCCCTGGATACGTCGTGATGAGTGACGATCCTGACCCTGTAGGGGAGGTCGGCGTTGAACCATACCCCATACTTCCTCATCAAACCGGCAAACTCGGGACCGTCCATACCCAATCCCCGCGTTCCAACGGCGACCATGTTGGTCTGGACTGTGGACAGGTCGACGTGGAGGCCCTCCATCTGAGACAGCGCCTCGCCGAGCATCTTCGCGTTGGCGTGATCTTCGGCCAGCCTATCGACCATCTTCTCCAGAGCGACAATGCCCGCGGCAGCCAAAATGCCCGCTTGCCTCATCCCGCCGCCGAGCATCTTCCGGTACTTCCGGACCCTGGCGATAAAGTCCTTGGGCCCCGCCACCAAAGAACCCACGGGCGCGCACAACCCTTTGGAGAGGCAGAACTGCACCGAGTCGCAGTACTTCGTAATCTCCTTAACGTCGACCCCTAAGGCGACCGCCGCGTTGAAAACCCTGGCGCCGTCCAGGTGAACGTTAACGCCCTTCTCATGGGCCAGCTCGTATATGGCTTTCATGTTGTCAAGGGGCACCACGCAGCCGCCCGAACGGTTGTGGGTCTGTTCGAGGCAAATCAAGGATGTCCTGGGGAAGTGGATGTTCTGCCCCCTGATGGCCGCCTCGACGTCGGCCGGGTCCATTGCTCCTCTATTGCCCTTGATGGTCCTGGTCTGGACTCCCGACAACACCGCGGGAGCCCCCACTTCGTACATGTAGATGTGGGCCTGCTCTTCGAGGATTACCTCGTCTCCCCTGTCGGTCCAGGCCATGACGGACACCTGGTTCCCCATGGTGCCGCTGGGAACGAAGACCGCGGCTTCTTTCCCGACCTTAGCCGCTCCCAGCGCCTCAAGCTTGTTGATGGTGGGGTCGTCGCCGTAGACGTCGTCTCCGACCTCAGCCTTGTACATGGCCTCCCGCATTTCAGGCGTCGGCTTGGTTACCGTATCTGAACGAAAGTCAATCATCTTTCCGGCCATCTGGCTGCTCCTCCTCATCCTTCGTGAGCCGTCACGCCATGAGCCTATCGATCCACCTCATAAGCTCGTCTTTGGATCTGCCACCAAAGCGTTCGACCATGGCCCCGTCACGGAACCCGATTACCGTGGGAATGGTCATGACGTTGAACTTCTCCGCCAAGGCGCCTTCCTTATCCACGTCAACTTTCAGGAAGGAAACCGCCCCGGGATACTTGTCCGAGGCTTCGGCGCAGACTTCCTCAAACACCGGGGCGAACCTCCGGCACGGACCGCACCAAGTAGCCCAAAAATCGACGATAACTACCTTTGCCGCCGCGATCTCTTTGTCAAACTCTGAGGTCGTGACATCTCTGGGGACTTTCGCGGATGTAGACAAGTCATTCTCCTCCGATCCAGAAAACATCTTCCTTAGGATTCGGGTTCAGCCTGAGATTCTCCTCTTGACCGACTCCCAAAGCGCCTCCACTTGCGCCCTGGTTTTTTCCAGGTCTCCTTGGTTGTCGATTGTCTCTTTGGCCCGCTTCACCTTTTCGGACAAGGGCATTTGGGCGTTGATCCTCGAGACTGCTTCTTCGCGGCTGTAGCCTTCTCTCGCCATCAGGCGCCGTACCTGGGTCTCCGGGTCAGTCGAAACCACCCACACTTCGTCCACCAGGTCTTCCGCTCCCACCTCAAACAAGAGGGGTACTTCCAACACCGCGATTACAGTCCGGCCTTCCTTCATCGCTTCTTGGCTCAAGCGCTGAAGGGCACACCGCATCTCGGCCATGACCAGCGGGTGGATTATGTCCTCCAGCTTCCTCCGGGCCGACGGGTCATTGAAGATCACCCTGCCGAGCTTCCTGCGGTTCAAAGACCCGTCAGGGTTGAGCACTTTTTGTCCGAACACTTCTTTTACACGCAGAAGTCCGGAAGATCCCTTCTCGGTGACCTGATGGCTGATTTTGTCCGCGTCGATTATCTCGGCCCCGAGGGAAGCCAGCATAGAGGAGACCGTGCTCTTGCCCGTGCTTATCCCGCCGGTCAACCCGATAGCGTACACTCCCGGCACACGAGTCTCAAGGCTAGACATCGTACCAGCTCTCCCCAACGTCTAGATCGACTTTGAGCGGGACTTTGAGCTGCATTACGCCTTCCATCTCCTCGGTCACCAGTTGCCTCATGATCTGTTCCTCGGAAGGCGGGATCTCGAAGATTAACTCGTCGTGGACCTGCAAGATAAGTTTGGATATGAGCCCTTCGTCCTGAAGGCGCTTGTAGATCTTGACCATTGCCAGCTTGATTATGTCGGCGGCGCTTCCTTGGATGGGCGTGTTTATCGCGGTCCTCTCGGCGAAAGAGCGCTTTTGGCGGACCCTGGACTCGATATCGGGGATGGGCCGCCTTCTGCCCATAATCGTTACCGCGTACCCCGTCTTCCTGGCGTTTTCGATTGATTCCTCCATGTACTGTTTCACCATGGGGTACCTGGCGAAGTACGTCTCGATAAAGTGCCTGGCCTCTTCCCTGGACACGCCCGTGTTCCGCGCCAGTCCAAAGTCGGATATGCCGTAGATAACCCCGAAGTTGACGGCCTTGGCCTTAGACCTTAAGTCGCTGTCCACCCGGTCAAGAGGCACTCCGAACATCTCTGAGGCCGTCCTCCTGTGGATGTCCTCTCCCCTGACGAAAGCGTCGATCATGGACGGGTCGTTGGCCATGTGAGCCATGATCCTGAGCTCGATCTGGGAATAATCGGCGGCGAGGAACAGCCTGCCTTGTGAGGGTACGAAAATCCTGCGCAAGGAACGGCCCAGTTCTCCGCGGACCGGGATGTTCTGAAGGTTGGGCTCTGAGCTTGAAAGCCTTCCGGTAGCGGTGACCGTCTGGTGGAAAGTGGAGTGAATCCGTCCTGTAGTGGGGTTTATCACATCCTCCAAGACGTCCAGGTACGTGGACTTCAGCTTCGCGTATTGCCTGTACTCCAGGATTTTGGCCGGAAGCTCGTGTTCAAGGCTCAATGACTCCAGCACTTCGGCATCGGTGGAGAAACCGGTCTTGGTTTTCTTGACGGGTTTTAGGCCCAGTTTGTCGAACAAGATGTGGGCCAGCTGCTTGGGCGAGCCCAAGTTGAACTCCTCTTTGGCCATCCCGTAGATGACTTCTTCCAAGGACTTGAGAGCTTCGCCGAACTCCTTCCGGATGGACCTTCCTAGGGGAAGATCTACGCCCACCCCTGTCGCTTCCATGGCCGCCAAAACCTCTATGAGCGGAAACTCGACATCTTCAGCGAGATGCGTAAGACCTTGCCGCTCCAAGTCTTCCTTAAGCCCTGACGCGGCCTCAAGGCACGAACCGGCTCCTACGGCGAAGTGCGCCTCAGTCGCCGCTATCGCGGACGCCGGATCGGCCTCTCTCTCGGCTTTCATGGGGATGAAGGGGACTTCTATCCGCGTATACTTCCTGGCTATCTCGGGAAGCCGGTAGGAGCTTCTCGTAGGATCGAGGAGGTAAGAAGCGACGAGCACGTCAAAGAACTTGCCCGAAAAACGGATCCCCCGCTTAAAGCACAAGGTAAACAGCCACTTTAGGTCAAAGCCCACCTTCGTCACGCTATCGTCCACAAGAAGCGGACCGAAGTGAGTCCACAGGGCGTCTTGCCAAGCCTCAGGGTTCATCTCCGGCTGTCTCAACAGGAAGCAACGCGTTCCGGTCGAGACCCCAATCAACGAAGGCCAGCGAAAATCCCGGGTGATTTCCGAAACCTCCGCGTAAACCGCAAGGCGGCCAGTGGCTTTGGCCTCTTCGGCGAACCGGGCGAGCCCGTCTACAGTGTCGACGACCCGGTAATCCGGGCTTCCCGCCGCCGGGGCCTGCGCGGCCGGCGCCGCAAGCGCCTGGATAGGATGCGTACCTTCCGGGTTCTCGACGCCGCCGGATGTCTCCCCGGCCTTCTCACTCTCGCGCAGGCTCCCCAAACGCTGCGCCAAGCTGTAAAACTCCAGTTCGACGAACTTGGCATGGGCCCGGGGGATATCGGGGCCCTTCCACTCCAGGTCTTCCGGACCAAGAGGGAGCGGCACGTCCCGGTTAATGGTGGCGAGGTTTTTGGACAAGAAAGCGATGCTCTTGGCCTCGGCCAGGAGATTGCGTACCCTGGCGGGAGTCACTTCTTCCAAATGCTCATATATCCCGTCAAGGCTTCCGAACCTCTCAAGCAGCGATACTGCTGTCTTCTCTCCGATCCCTTTCACCCCAGGGATGTTGTCCGAAGAGTCCCCGGCCAAGGCCTTATAGTCTGTCACCTGTGCCGGGGTAAACCCCATGTCCTTAAGGACCCCCTCGGGGTCATATTCCTTCACCTGGGTAATCCCTCTAACCGGCAAGATTGCGCGGGTATCGGGACTTACCAACTGGAGGCAGTCTTTATCGCCGGAGAGAATGCTCACGGAAAACCCGTGTTCTTGTGCCTGCGTGGACAGGGTTCCGATTATGTCGTCCGCCTCGAACCCCGCCAGCTCCAATACGGGTAAGTTGAGGGTATCCAGGACCTCTTTCAGGACCGGTATTTGCGCCTTGAAGTCCGGCGGAGACGGCTTTCTCGTAATCTTGTATTCGTCGTACTCCCCGTGGCGGAAGGTCGGGGACGGATGGTCAAAAGCGACGGCCACGTGGGTAGGTTTCTTTTCTTGGAGGAACCTAAAGAGCATGGTAAGGAAACCGAAAACGGCGCCTGTGGGGACCCCCGCGTTGGTAGACAAAGCGGGCAGCGCGTAAAACGCCCTGTTTGCCAGAGAATGTCCGTCGACAAGGAGAAGTCTCCGTCCGGTATCCATCCTTACCACCTCTTGTCCTTTTCTTCAGTATAGGCTTTGACTTCTAAGGCGGCAATTCCGCGTATCGCCTGCCGCGCGCGCTACGATAAGTAAAAAGCCCGGCTCGCCTAAGCAAGCCGGACTTCTGGACTTTTCGGTCTTTCTTCTATGCCTATACCGTTTTTCTTGCCCTACGCCTTACCAGCCAGGCACCACCCAAGAACAGAGCCGCCAGCACTATCAGGCTCGGAGCGACTTGCGCGGCGAACAGCAGAAGGTTCCGCCACGCTTGCACAAAGACGCGCCAGACGTCGCTCCACGGCGACGGGGGCTTGGGATTAGAGCCTTCCTCGGTCGCTGAGAACGAGACAGAGGCCAGCGAAGTCAGCTTGTCATAGTTGTTGAGTTGTGCCTGCATGCTCTCGATTTCCCCGCGGACCCTGGAAATCTCGCCCTCGACTTGGAGCAACTCGCCCACGGTCTTTGCCTCGCCCATGATTTCAAGGAGGCGGTTTTCCTGGTTAATCTTGTTCCTGAGCCTGGCGTCCAGGTCGACGTACTGGTCGGTGATGTCCTGTATTGAACTGTCCCGCTTGGTAACCCTGCCTAGGGCGGACAGCTCATCGACGGTCTTGTCAACGCTCTCGGAAGGAACCCTGGCTACCATATAGTAGCTGGTCATTTCTTTGTCGGCATTGCCCGACATGGATGATTGCTCAATGTAACCAAAGTTCGTTGCCACAATGCCTTCCGCCTGCTCGGCGGTCTCGCGGATCTTGCCCCTGGATACTTCCACCGCCACTTGGGCGCGCTTGATGAGTTTGCGTTCAGCCACAGCGACAGTTCTGCTTCCGCTCGTGAGCATCCCCACGCCCTCCGCCTTATCGGCTAACGGGGGCGCCGCCGCCTTCAGCCCGCCGAAGCCGTCGTATCCCGAAGGAGTCTCGGGCGAAGCCGCGAAATATGGAGAGCCTGGTTGCTCGGTCATCTTGGCAGCCCTGTTAAGGCCAAAGCCGCCTTCTGTCAAGAACAAAGTGCCGCTTACGGACAACAACATGACCAAAACCATGGCGGCCGCGGTCAGCGGGATCCACTGGCGGGCGCTCATGTTGGACATACGATTGACGATTCTTCTAAAGAAGCCAACTTTTTGACGCGACGGCGAATCGGTTCCCGCTTTAGAAGCATCAAATCTGAGATTCCCGGCTTCCCCCGCACACTCCGAAGCGTCTTGTTTTATCTCCCTGGCATGCGCCCGAACCGCAGCCATTATTCTGCCGTGGAGTCCTTCTGGCATCTCAACTTCAGGAAGGGATCTCAGGGCGTCTCTGATTAGGGTGAGCTCCTCTAGGCACCCCCGGCAGCTTTGGCACTGCTCGAGGTGCTCTTCTAGAGTCTTGCGCTCAATATCAGACAACTGCCCATCTAGGTACGCGGACAGAGTATTTTCTGCGTCACGACAATTCACCTGCGGTCCCTCCTTTCGTCTGATTTGACGACGGGAGAGGCAATTTGTTCCGCCGGCAACAGTTTTCTAATGGCCATCCTTCCCCGGTGAAGCCTGGATTTCACCGTTCCGATAGAAATCCCAAGCATGTCCGCTATTTCCTGATACGAGTAGCCGCGAATATCGCTAAGCGCAATGACCGTCCGGTGCGCCTCATCCACGCTGTTTAGAGCCATGAGTACGCTTTCGGTCAAGGACTTTGTCTCAATCACGTCTTCCACGCTGCCGCTATCGTCCCGCACTTCCCTGACCACGGAGGATTCCTTCAAGTTTATGGGCTCATCCAGGGAGTAAGTCTGAGTCCTTTGCTTTCGACGAAGGAAATCCAAGCAGGCGTTTACGCACACCCTGTGCAACCATGTGGAAAAACGGCTGTCCCCGCGAAACTTGGGAAGCGCCTGGAATGCCTTCAGGAAGACTTCCTGTGTTATGTCCATGGCGTCATCCCGGTCCGGGATCAGCCTGTATGCCAGGTTGTAGACACCCTTTTCGTATCTCTCCACGAGAATCTCAAAGGCGCCCGCGTCACCCTCGCTAGCTTTTTCTATTAACACCTGTTCATCCAAAAGAGCCAAACTGATCTTCCTCTCGGTTTCGCGGGACCCGTTGTCTCTCTATATCAGCAGCGTCCCAAACCCCCGGGTCCCAGTAACCACTTCGGGGCGCACGCCATCATTTCCTATCGATTCGGGCAAGTCCAAGATCCGCCAATTGCTTGTCGTCCACGGGAGCCGGAGCGTCGGTCAGGGGGCATGTTCCGCTGGACGTCTTGGGAAAAGCGATGACATCGCGGATGGTATCGCACCCCGCCATCAGCATGACCAACCGGTCCAACCCGAACGCGATTCCCCCGTGAGGAGGAGCGCCGTACTCGAAGGCGTCCAGGAGAAAACCGAACTTGTTCCTGGCTTCTTCATTGGACAACCCCAACAGCCTGAAAACCTTCTCCTGCAAGTCTCGTCTGTGTATACGAATGGAACCCGACGCAAGTTCCACTCCGTTCATGACAAGATCGTACATTCTTGCGTAAATATGTGCCTTGACATCGTCGGGCAAAGCCTCGGGAGCTTCGGTCCGCAGGAGCGTCAAAGCGTCTTCCGCCATCGGGCTGGTAAACGGATGATGGGCAGCTTCCCACTCTCCGGTTTCTTCGTTCCTCTTGAGCAGCGGGAACTTGGTAATCCAAAGGAAGTTGAACTTGTCTTTCGGAATAAGTCCAAGCTTGTTCGCCATTTCCAACCGCAGCCGTCCGAGAACAGTCACGGCGGTCTCAAAGGCGTCCGCGACGATCAGGACCATGTCCCCGTCATTAGCCCCTACTGCCTGCTTAAGGCCGGAGATCTCGTCCTCAGTAAGGTATTTCTTGATGGCCGACTTTATGTCACCCTCATGGTACGCGACGGTAACAAGGCCCTTGGCCCCGTGGGTCTTGGCCCTGACGGTCAAAGCGTCAACTTCATGCCTGGACACCCCCGCTTGGCCGGGCAAGCAGATGGCGCGGAGGGTCCCGCCCGATTCGACGGTGCTCCGAAACACTCCGAAGGCCGTGTTCTTGAAGACGGGCGTTACGTCCTGAATCTCCATGCCAAACCTGGTGTCGGGCTTGTCGCTTCCAAAACGGGACATCGCCTCATCGTAGGTCAACCGTGGGAAGGGCGTCTCAAGTTCTTGGTTCATCACGTCCTTCCAAAGCCTCTTCATCAAGCCTTCAACCAGTTCCCAAACTGTTTCCTCTGTGGCGAAAGACGACTCGATGTCTATTTGGGTGAATTCAGGCTGGCGGTCAGCCCTGAGGTCCTCATCCCTAAAGCATCTCACTATCTGGAAGTACTTGTCCGTGCCGCCCACCATCAAGAGCTGCTTGAAGAGCTGGGGCGACTGGGCCAACGCGTAAAACTTGCCGGGGTCGAGCCTTGACGGGACCAAAAAGTCCCGGGCGCCTTCGGGAGTGCTCCTGGTCATCATGGGAGTCTCGATTTCCCAGTACCCCTGCTCGGAAAGGTAGTTCCGCACCGCCATGGACGTCTTGTGGTGAAATTCCAAGTTGCGCTGCATGGGAACACGCCTAAGGTCCAAATAGCGGTACTTGAGCCGCAAGAGTTCGTCCTGTTCCGCCTCGTCCCTTATGTAAATCGGCGGGGTCTTGGCCGTGTTCAGGATCCGGATCTCTTGCGCTACCACCTCGATGGAGCCGGTAGCCATATCCCGGTTGATCTGCCCCTCCGCCCGGGCAGCCACGGTCCCTATGACCGCGAGGACGTACTCGGACCTTACGGCTTCGGCCACCCTGAAAGCCTCCGCCGACGCGGCGCGGTTGCACACAACTTGGACCAACCCGGTCCTGTCCCGCATATCGATAAAGATGAGTTCGCCCAGGTCCCTCCGGCGATTGACCCATCCCAACAAAGTCACTGTCTTTCCCACATCGCTAAGGCCAACTTGTCCGCAGTAGTGGGTCCTTCGAAGATTGCCCAGATCAGATATTTCAACGGTTTCATTTGCCACAGCCGGTGACCTCCTCGCGCAACACGTTCACCACCGAAGACTCGTCCACGCTCTTCTGCCAACCCTCTGACATCGACCTTATGGTCACAACGCCTCTGGCTACCTCGTCGTCCCCGAGGATCGCCGCGAACTTGGCGTTCATCCTGTCAGCCTGCCTCATCTGGGCCTTCATGCTTCTCTGCAAAGGATCGAACTCGCAGCACAGGCCCGCCCTCCTTAAGTCCCGGACCAAGCCGAAAGCTTTTTCGCCCACAGTCTGGTCGGTTCCCAGCCCGATAACGAAGACGTCGATGGCCGTCTCCGCCTGAATAGGCTTGCTTCCCTTGTCTGTCGCCAGAAGCATTCTCTCAATGCCCATCCCGAACCCGACTCCGGGAATCGGAGGGCCGCCCAATTCGGCGATAAGCCCGTCATACCTGCCGCCGCCCACCAGGGTGTTCTGGGCACCCAACGGCGGCCACTTCAACTCGAATACGGTCCTGGTATAGTAGTCCAGGCCCCTTACCAAAGCGCTGTCCACCTCGAAACTTATCCCCTGGGAGGCCAGTATGCGGGTCATCTGATCCCAGTGCGCCTTGCAGTCGGGACAAAGGTGATCAAGCATGGACGGCGCGCCTACGATTGCCGACCGGCATCCTTCCTGCTTGCAATCGAGCACCCTAAGAGGGTTGCGCTCGAGCCTAGACTTGCAGTCCTCGCAGAGCAGATCGGTTTTGGGGCGCAGATACTCTATGAGCTTGGCTTTGTACCCGCTCCGGCAAGACGGGCACCCAATGCTGTTCAAGTGCAGGGTTGTCCCGGTAAGCCCCAATTCGGCGGCCAATTCCATGGCCAGCACAATGACTTCCACATCCGAGTAGGGGGACGCGGAGCCTAGTATCTCAACGCCAAACTGCCTGTGCTCGCGGTACCTTCCGGCCTGCGGCTTCTCGTACCTGAACATCGGCCCCATATAAAAGAACTTCCTTGGAAGGGGTCCCGAGGCCATGCCGTGCTCGAGGAAAGCCCTCGCCACGGGGGCAGTCCCCTCCGGCCTGAGCGCCAGGTCGCGGCCGGTCTTATCCTTGAAACTATACATTTCTTTCTCCACAATATCGGTGGTCTCGCCGACCGTCCGGGCAAACAGCTCAAGATGCTCGAACGTGGGAGTCCGGATCTCCTCGAAGTTGAAACGGCGGGATACTTGCCTCATGACGCCCTCAATGTAAGCCCATTTGGAGGTGTCCGGAGGCAGCGTATCGGAAGTACCCCGGGGTGCTTTAAGCATAGTCAATACCCCCAACTTTGATGCGCGTGTGCCCAGTTGTCCAACTAAAGATACCACAAACCTCTAGAAAAAGGGATTTGCGGTCTTCTCTCGGGCAATGGTAGTTGATGGCCCGTGGCCGGGGTAGATTACGGTTTCGTCGGGGAATAAAGATAGGATCCTCTGGACGCTTTGAAGAAGCTCGTCAGGGTCTCCTCCCGGCAGATCGTCGCGCCCGACCCCGTCTTTGAATATGAGGTCTCCGGAGAACAGGTGTCCGGGAGCGTAGAGGCAAATGCTTCCTGGGGAATGGCCCGGCGTCAAGTAGACGTTAAACTCTATGTTCCCGCACTTGACGGTGTCGCCTTCTTTAAGATGGGAAACGTCTTTGACGGGGTCTTGGCCAGAAGGCATGTAAGGAAGCATCCAATCCGGGTCGGAGAGCCAGCCGGCGTCGGCCTCCCCTATCATCACTTTGGCGCCGGTCTTTTCCTGGAGGAATCCCGCGGCTCCGGTGTGGTCAAAGTGCCCGTGGGTGAGCAGTATGCCGGAGACCCTCGCCCCCATGGCGTCAATTCTCTCCATGATGGACGGCCCGTTGTCGCCGGGATCGACGACCAGGCACTCCTCCACGTCGGCTACTATGTAACAGTTGGTCTCCAGAACGCCCACCGGCAAAGTGACTATTCTCACGCGGTATACTTCCTTTCGATGGAAGGATGTTACCGGACTGCCTCTCTGAAGTTCGTCCTTTTCTTAGAATTCTTTCTCGCTGGATAGAAGAATAGTGACGGGGCCGTCGTTAACCAAGCCCACCTGCATATGGGCGCCGAATACGCCTGTCTGTACCTCCAGCCCGAACGACCGGAGCCGCTCGACCACTTCCATGTAGAGCTTCTCGCCGACGTCCGGGGCGGCCGCCCGCTCAAAACCGGGACGCCTGCCTTTCTTTACGTCTCCGTAGAGGGTAAACTGGGACACTACAATAACCCGGCCCTGAACGTCCAGCAAGGACCTCTGCATCTTCCCGTCTTCCTCAAAGACCCTCAAGGTGGCGATTTTCTCCGCCATATACTGGACGTCTTTCTCCGTGTCGTCGCGCCCGACGCCCAAGAGGACCAATGCCCCCGGCCCGATAGACGCTACTTTTTCTCCGTCCACTACCACTTCGGCGTTTTTTACGCGCTGAAACACCGCTCGCACCTATCTTCCACTCCTCACGCTCTTGCCCGCAGCGACCTGTCCACTCCGGTTATACCCTTGACCTGGCGTATCCTGTTGAGTGCGGTCTCCAGCTCTTCTAGGTCACGGATCTCCAGCGTAACATCCACCCTGGCTTCGCCGTTGGGCAATCCTTTGGCCGAGGCGCTCAGTATATTGGCGCCCAATCCGGAAATGGCTGAGGTTACGTCCGCGAACAGCCCGGGACGATCCACCCCGCTGACTGAGATGTCAGCCGGGAACGCGGCCTCGTCAACCTTGACCCAAGACGCTTCGATGAAACGTTCCTTATCTGGGTAGAAACTCAAGCTCGGGCAGTCCAGGCGGTGGACCGATACCCCTCTTCCCCTTGTGATGTAGCCGATGATCTGGTCGCCGGGAACAGGACTGCAACAGTGGGCCAGCCTTACAAGGATGTCCTTCATTCCCTTAATCACGACCGCCTCTTCGGGCCCTCTGTGACGGCGGCGGACGATCTTGGGCGTTTCCTCTTTTTGAGGGAGCAGAGAAGGCTTCAAACGCTCGACGGTTTCCCGTATCCGGGAAACCACGTGAGCGGGGCTAATGCCCCCGTAAGCGATGGCGGCGTGCAGGTTCTCCAGGTCGGGATAGCTCAGCCTCTCAAGGACGGCGTCCCATATCCCTTCTTCCTGCAAGACGGACGGGGCGATCCCCAGTTTTTGCTGGACTTCTTTCTCCAACCAGGCCTTGGCCTTGGCGATTTCCTCTTCACGCAGCTGTTTCTTAAAAAAGGTGCGGATCTTGGACCGGGCCGACGGGGTTTTTACTATATCCAACCAGTCGCGGCTCGGGCCCAAAGACTGCCTGTTGATGAGGATCTCGACTATGTCCCCTGTAGCCAGCTTTCTGGAAAGAGGGACGATCCGTCCGTTTACCTTAGCCCCGACACAGTGGTGACCGATGTCTGTGTGGATCTTGTAAGCGAAGTCCAGCGGCGTCGAGCCAACCGGGAGATCCACAACGTCACCTTTGGGGGTGAACACGAAGACTTCGTCGTTAAAGACGTCGATCTTTAAGGCTTCCATGAACTCCCTCTCGTCGGTAAGCTCCCTTTGCCAGTCGACCAGCTGCCTTAACCACGACATCTTTTGCTCAAACTCCCGGTCATGGGACCGGTCGTGTTCCTTGTACCGCCAGTGGGCCGCGCTGCCGTATTCGGCGGTACGGTCCATATCTTTCGTGCGGATCTGTATTTCAAATGGTTCGCCCAAAGGCCCGACCACCGTCGTGTGCAATGATTGGTACCCGTTTGGTTTGGGCATGGCTATATAATCTTTAAACCTGCCGGGCATGGGTTTCCATAAAGTGTGGCATAGGCCCAAGACCTCATAGCAGTCAGACACCGAATTGACGATGACGCGCACCGCTATCAAGTCGTATATCTCGGAGAGTTCCTTGCCCTGGGTCTTCATCTTTTGGTAGATGCTGTACAGATTTTTGGCGCGCCCGCTGACTTCGCACTGGATCCCCTCTTGAAGGGCCCGCTCCTTTATCCTGGAGATGACCATGGAGGCGTCGGCTTCCCTCTCCGTGCGCCTGGCCGCGATGCGTTTGGAAAGGCTGCGGTACTCGTCTGGCAAGAGGTACTTGAAAGAGAGGTCCTCCAGTTCCCATTTGAAACGCCAGATACCCAGCCTGTGAGCCAGGGGCGCGTATATCTCGAGGGTTTCTTCAGCGGTTCGTTTCTGCCGGTCAGGGGGGAGAGCGTAGAGGGTTCTCAGGTTGTGCAGGCGGTCCGCCAGGCGTATTACGACCACCCGCCAGTCCTCGGCCATGGCCAAGAACATCTTTCTTAAGTTTGAGACCTGTTCTTCCACCCGGGACCTAAACTCAATGCGGCTTAGTTTGGTCACGCCGTCGACAAGCTTCACGATCTCGGGTCCGAACTCCGCCCGGATTTGCTCGAGCTTGATGTTGGTGTCCTCGACGACATCGTGGAGAAGAGCCGCGGCCAGAGTGGGGGCGTCGCCTTCCATCTCGGACAGGATCTTGGCCACGGCTACGGGGTGCTGTACGTAATCTTCCCCCGAAAGGCGCTGTTGCCCAAAGTGGGCCTTGGCGGCGAAGGCATAAGCCCTGGCCACCAGCTCCCTGTCTTCCGGAGACAGATATTCTCCTATATGATGGTCCAGTTCTAAAGTAGCCACACAGAGCCTTCTTTCTTCTAGGAAGGGGTTACGGGGCCGAAAGCTCTTCCGGCGGTCCCGGTCCTCACGTTAGACACATGTTAGAGACATAATATAGAAAAACGACATATCCGGTCCCCATAGGAGGCCAGATACATCGTATCGCGCGATTCTCGAGGACGCGGATTAGGCTTCTTGTCTTATCTCAGTCCTTTATTTCTATTACCGAGATGACGGTATGACCCTTTCCTTCTAGATTAGCCCTACCCGGCAGGTAAGTCAATTCGATAAGAAACGCCACGGCGCTCACTACTCCGCCAAGTTTCTCCACCATATCAACGGTGGCGCCTATTGTCCCTCCGGTGGCCAACAGGTCGTCTAGGACCAAGATCTTCTGGCCGGGTTTCACCGCGTCAATGTGGATCTCCAAAGTATCGGTACCGTACTCCAACTGGTACTCGCCGGACAGCGTTTTATATGGAAGTTTGCCCTTCTTCCTTACGGGGGCGAATGCCTTCCCCATTGCGTAGGCCAAAGCCGAACCGATGATGAAGCCCCGTGATTCGGGAGCCACTATCACGTCAAAATCAACGCCCATGCACCGCTCCTTAAGAGCGTCTATAGCTTCCTTGAAAGCGGAAGGGTCCCCCAGAATGGTGGTGATATCGATAAACTTGATCCCCTTGGTAGGGAAATCGGGTATCATTCTAAGTTTTGACGCCAGCCGGGCGGCCGTATCTTCAGTCATAGCGCACCTCTCCACAATCGGAAATTGTCAAAAGGAAATTTCTCCAAAACGGCACGGGCTCCTTCCCTGACCCCCGTACCTTTAACGTACCACGGCGAATCAGAAAGAGAGCTCTTTGTTCGGGTTACTGAGACCCTGAGTTCAGGGATCTTGGAGGATTCCTGTGGAACCGCCAGGCCAATCTCTTGAACCACGCGGATCATCGAGCCGACAAGAGTCCTCGCTCCGTCCCTGTGCAGGTTCACATCGCCCCTTAAGCCCGAGGCCTCCAAATAACCTCTCCAGGCCTTGCCCATCTCAACCAACAGGAGCCGGGTTCCGCTCAGGAGTTCCTTAGTGTAGTTCCATAGATTCTCCATGTGTTCCTTGTCTGGATACGTCCACGTTAGCCAGAGTTCACCGTCTTCTTGCCAGGCCGGCCACAAGTAAGCGTCGTGAGAGCGAGATAAACCTGTAATCCGCTCCATCCCTTCGTCCGTTAACGGGACATGGACCAAGATAACGGCGGGATCGCCTCTGCCAGGTTCAAGGGTCCACGGCGAAGTTGACACCACGACCCCGTCACAGGTTCTGAGGGCGCGCCTGGCCTCGTGTCCGAGCGCTCCCCTAGCCCAAGGACCGTGCATGGCGGCCGGCCGTCCGGCCTTGGCAAGCGCGGTGAAAAGGCTCCTCGCCGCGTCTTCCGACCACGTGTATAGGATAACCGGGCGGTCTTTGGGGATGCTCTCGACCAGTCTCATGTACTGAAGCCCGCTTTGGCTCCATGCGGGCCGGATGTCCTTCACCAAAGGGACCAGCTCTTCCCGCTCAAGGTACACGCTCCTGTAAGGGACGAAAGCGGCGTCGCAATCCCCCATAAGCGCCACGGACCTTGCCAGGTCGCCTTTCCCAAACCAGATAAAACGCCTATTCTCTCCGTACTTCGACAATTGGATCCGTAAGTGGCCTCCTGACTTCCCCATAAGCTGGACTTGCTCGATCCGGCAATCGGGGCTCACGAGCACGGGAGGAGGAGTCTGGTGGTCGAAAGGTTCCAGGGAAAGCATGGAGCGCAAAGTAGCGTCGCAAATCCTGGGAAGGTCCACCATACCGTCTAAGGCAAGCGCCTTTTCCACGGTCGCTTCGGCAAGCATTTCCTCACATACAGTCTTGAACCGTTCACAAAAAGCGTCTATGCGGTCTCTCCGGATGGAAAAACCCGCCGCGCCCTCGTGCCCTCCGAACTCAAGCAGCAGGTCCTTGCACCTGGCCAACGCCTTATATACGTGGAATCCGGGGATGCCCCTGGCCGACCCTTTGGCGAGTTCGCCGTCGCCCGCCATTAGCGCGACGGGCCGGAAGTAGGCCTCCCTCAGCCGTGAGCAGGCAATCCCAATGACGCCTTCGTGCCACGACGGACCGTGAGCGCAGACCCCGTAATCTTCCTCAGATACTTCGCCTTGGCAGTCATCCAAAATGGCATTCTCCACAAGCCGTCGCTGCGCGTTCAGCCTGTCCAGTTCTTCCGCCATCCCCCGGGCGGCTTGGGGATCCTTCTCGCACAGGAGGTTTAGGGCCAACATAGCGTCGGCCAGTCTCCCGGCGGCGTTTAAGCGGGGAACCAGCCCAAACGTAACATCCCTATCGAAACTCAGCCGGCGAAGGCCATCCCCGGACGAGCCTAACCCCGCGACTTCGAGGAGAACCTTGAGTCCAACCCTCTCTCCTCTATCAAGGCTACTAAGGCCAGACCGTACCCACATCCTGTTAAGGCCCAACAACGGCTGTCCGTCTCCGGCTATGGACAACGTCAACAGATCGTGGGCCCAGTTCGGAGGCATTTCCGTTTGAAGCCTTATCTCCCTGCGGGCCGCCTCTCCCAGGAAAGCCGTGGCCAAAAGGTACGCTACCCCTGCCCCGCTCAAGAAGCGGTAATCTAGAGAATCCCATGACTCAAGGTAAGGATCTATCACGGATAATGCGGGGAGCGGGCGGTCGCCCGGCAAGTGGTGGTCGGTCACTATCACGTCCAGGCCCAACTCCAAAGCTTTCTCGCAAGCCTGGTACGCGACGATCCCGCAGTCGGCGGTTATGATCAAAGATACGCCCTCGTCCGCCATGGACGTTACCCTGTCCACATGAAAACCGTATCCCTCGTTCATCCTTGAGGGAATGAGGACTACAGGCGTCAATCCCAAAGCCTCGCAAGCCTCTTTGAGGATCGCCGCGCTCGTCACACCGTCGGCGTCAAAATCAGAATAGACGGCGACGCGCTCTCCCCGGTCTCTGGCCAAGAGCACCCTGTCCGCGGCCTGCCTCATTCCGGGCAGGGAGATGGAATCCACCTCTGGGGCTTCGGCGCAAGCCATCATCTCGAGGGCCCGCCCGGTATCTCCATGGCTGCGCTTAAGCAAGACTGAAGCCGCCTCTACCTCAAGGCCGGTCTCAACGCTTAGCTTCCGCACTACTTCGAGATCGTAAGGCTCGGGCAAGTTCCATCGACTATGAATGGGAAGGTTATGGGGTCTCTCTTCCGACCGCGTCCTCTTTTCGCTCATATTTCTCCTTATCCGAAAGCGTATCTTGCGGGGTCTGTTCTGCGTTTTCTTTGGCTTCTTTGATCTCGTTGAGTTCGCGGGTCAGGTCCTTGACCTTCATCCTGAGCGGCCTGTTTCTGAACCAGGCCCACACGACGCCAATGATAGCGCCCAAACTGGCCGAACCCAATACCACGAGAGCCAGGTTGATGCTTAGGCTCCAACTCATGAAAGTGATAGGCACCAATTGGGCGTTCTGAACGGCAAACACGACAACGAGCAGCAAGAAGATGATGGCTATAACCAACACAAGGCTTCCCCCCTAAGACTCATCTACGCCTCTTAGCGTTTTTCCGGTCCAAATCCCGGCCGCGCCCGACCGTATCCCTCCGGTCTTGGCGGTTGACAACGCGGCCGTCTGTCTTCTTCGCGGGGTCAAAGTCGTATCTCTCAAGAAGCGACGCGAAGTCCTCGGCATCTTTTCCGAAGTAATCCTCCATGCTCTCGCCTTCTTCGCCCCCGGAACCGCCCTTGGCCCGGGTAGGTAAGCCCTCGTAGGCCATTCGCTCTCGCCTAAGGCGTTCCGCCTCACCTTCTGCCAGAGCTTTTTGCACCAGGGAAAGCTGGTGTTTGTAATCCCGGTTCTCGAACTTCTCACGGTTAAGGTGAGGCGGAGACGCCAAAAGTTCCTTTACCCGTTTAACCCACCTGTTAAGCCCGCCTTGGGTCGACAGGTCCGACGCGGGGATACGCAACACGGTGAAGCCGGAATCCTCCAGCGCCTTCTGTCTGGACGCGTCCTTCTGGGACTTCCCTGACACCAAGTGGCTCTCCCCGTCAACTTCAATAATCAGCCACTCGTCCACGAGAAAGTCCACGGTGAATCCCTTCACCGGGACTTCCCGGGAGAACCGTAGCCCCGCTTTCCTGAGCCCTTGAGAGAGCTTGCGTTCGCTGGGAGTCTCGTCGTGGTAGCTCCAAATATAGCTTCCGGTTACGTCCTTTTTCACTGGCGTCCTCCCCGACCCGGTTAGCGGCTATAGGTTTTCCGGCAGTTTCACAATCGGGTTTGGTTCCGGTTCGATAGCCGGATCATAGCACTCGCCGTCGGGACAAAGGTACCTGTCAAACCACGCCAGGATGTACTCCAGCCTTTCGACCCTGTGCTTCGGCTGCCCTGACCGGGACAACTCGTGGTTTTCGTTGGGGAACCGGACAAGGACCGCGGTCTTCTTGGTCTTTTTCAAGGCGGTGAAAAACTCCTCGGCCTGTTCCATCGGGCACCTTAGGTCCTGCTCGCTGTGGATCAACATGACCGGCGTCGACACATTTCTCACGTACATGAGGGGAGACCTGTCCAGATAGGCCGCCGGGTTATCCCACGGGTCGCCGTCGAACTCCCACTCCCCGTTCGTGAAAGCCGCGTCGCTGGCTCCGAATTGGCTCAACCTGTTGCAGGTGCTTCGCATGCTCACCGCCGCTTTGAACCTGCCGGTGTGGGTTATGACCCAGTTGGTCATGTAACCGCCGTAGCTTCCTCCGAGAACGCCCATGCGGTTTTCGTCTATCCACGGCACGGACGCCGCGTAATCGGCCGCGGCCATTACGTCTTCGTAGTCAACGCCTCCCCAGTCGTGGCGGATGGCGGTAAGGAACGCTTGGCCGTAACCGGTACTGCCCCTCGGGTTGGAGAAGACGACCGCGTAGCCTCTGGCCGCGAGCAACTGAAACTCGTGGAAAAAGACATAGCCGTAAGCGGCGTGCGGCCCTCCATGGATCTCAAGCGCGGCGGGACATTTCTCTCCTTCTTTGAGCCCTATGGGCTTCATGAGCCACCCGTGAACGAGCGTGCCGTCTTTGCTGAGCGTGAAAAATTCCTCGGGTTCGCTAAGGTACACGGACGAGAGAAGCTCTTTGTTCACGGAGCTTAGCCGCCTGACCGTGAAGGGCTTTTCGGGTCTTAGGTCAAAAGGCGCGGGCGAGGACTCCTCGGGGAACCCCTGCCACGCGGAGCCTTCCGACGGGGCCGGCGCGGACGGTTCGAGCACAAACACATCCCCTATCAACGTGGGGCTTTGGAGATGGATGGCGAAGGTGTCGTCGGCTTTGGCCTTTGTCCAGCCCGACACCGTGCAGTCCCCGCCGGTAAGCCTGGTTATCTCTTTGGACTCCACATCCACGCTGTAAAGATGAGTCCTGCCGCGGTCGAGAGCGCTAAAGTAAATGGTTCGAGAATCCTGGGACCAGACAGGCTCGGTAGTAGGGCTCCCTCCCATATCTCCTCCGGCGCTGTTCGCCACCGCGAGCTCCGCCTCTTTGGTTAGGTAACAGACTTCCCCGCCTTCCGCCGGCACCACGCAGACGCCGGTGACGGTAGCCCCTTTATACTCGTTGTTGTGACCGTAGAAAGCGATGCTCTTCCCGTCGGTAGACCACGATAATCCGCTTATAGCGTGGTCCGTTCCGGTTATCTTCCTGAGCCCATTTCCGGCCTCATCCACCTGCGCGACGTATATGTCTTTCACCGATGTGAGCTCATGGTCCTCGAAGCGGGCTGATATGAAGGCGATGGATTTGCCGTCGGGGGACCATCTGGGTTCGCGGCAATCGTAGTCGCCGTGAGTTACTTGCGTGACGGCGCCGGTCTCCACGTCGACCACGAGGATCTGCGCTTTGTGTTCCGGTAGAAAGCCCTTGCCGTTCAGTTTGTATCGAATGTTGGTAATCACCCGGACGTCCGACTTTTCCTCTTTGGAATCGCTTGACCCGTTCGGACTTGAGACGGCAGAAAAAGCGATCCTCTTCCCGTCGGGGGACCAGACCGGCTCGCCGACGCCGTCTTTGCGAAAGGTCAGCTGCCTGGCCTCTCCCCCATCAAGGGAAATCAAGAATATCTGGGTCTTGTCCTCATTTCTTTCAGAGAGGAACGCTACCTTTGAACCATCAGGAGACCATCTCGGCGACGTATCGTTCTTGGGGCCCGAGGTGAAGGGCGCGACTTTACCGTCTCTTGCAAGGTAAATCTGGGTCTTGTACTTCTTGATCTTTCCTTCCGTCACAACGCTCTTCACTGTAAAGAGCACCGATTTGCCGTCTGGAGAAATCTGAGGGTCCGAGACCCATTTCATGTCCAGGAGGTCCTTGGAGGTGATCCGGCGCATGCGTTTGTCCCCTTCCTGTTCGCTGCTCTTCTCCAATTTCGTCTTTAGGGGGTTCGCTTCCTCCATGCCGGAGCCGGTCAAACTCTCTCCTTAAGCCTTCTACTGTGTTGACGCTTGGATCGTCCAGCACCTTCTCAAGCAAAACTTCCAACATCTCGCCCAGCTTCTTTCCGGGCTTCATTCCCCAGCTCTTCAGGATGTCGCCGTCTACGGCAAGGTCCTTTAGAGTCAGGGGCTCACCTCGGACCAAAATGTCCCGGATTTCATCTTTCAAAGCGTTGAGTTTGGAGAAGTCGTGGGGCGGCTTGTGCGCGGCGATGTCGGCGGCTTGAAGGTCAAACAGATCTTGCAGGTTCTCAACCCCCACGGCGTTTATGAACTTCTTGGGGTTCTTGGGCCGCAAGAACTTATACCTGCTCATATGTTCCCTCACCAGTGTCGCGACGGCCGACACCGTCTTGGAGTCAAACCGCAAACGGGTCAACGCTTCTCTCGCCAGTTTTTCTCCTTCCAGGTGGTGCCCGTAAAAGTGTCCCTCCCCTTCAGCGTCTACCGAAAAGGTCCCGGGTTTCCCGATATCATGCAAGAGGGCGGCCAGACGCACGTTTAGTCTTGGAGGAGTCCCATCTAGGGTCGCTATTATGTGGCCAAAGACAGACCTGTCGTGGTGCTCGCTTTTCTGTCCAAAACCCACACAAGCCTGGACTTCGGGCAGTATGTAGGCCAAGAGTCCGGAGCTTTCCAATAAGGCTACTCCCGTGCCCGGCTGGTTGCTGAGGAGAATCTTGACCAGTTCGTCCCGGATCCGCTCTTTTGAAACCTTGGTTATGAGCGCCGAGCATTCTTTGATCGCGTCACCCGTACGTTTCTCCAAATTGCCCTCCAGTTGGCACGCGAACCTGATGGCCCTCATCATCCGCAGGGCGTCTTCCCGAAACCTTTCCCGGGGGTCCCCTACGCATCGAACTAAGCGGCGTTCCAAATCCGGCAAGCCGTTCACAAGGTCGATCACCCGGCCGTCTCTGTCCATAGCCAGGGCGTTAACCGTAAAGTCGCGCCGTAAGACGTCTTCTTCCAGAGAATCTGAGAAGGCCACGCTTTGGGGGCGGCGGCCGTCCAAGTACCTTCCGTCCCTGCGAAAAGTAGTGACCTCCACGTCCATATCTTCGCGGACTGTTACGGTACCGTACTTCTCGCCCGTGGGAATGACGCGGGGAAAGAGGGATTTCACCTCTGAAGGGCGGGCGTCGGTGGCTACGTCGTAATCAGCTGGCTCCCTATGGAGCAGAATGTCACGGACGGATCCGCCCACCAGGTACGCCTGAAACCCTGCCCTAAGCAATACGTCCATGACCTTGCCGACCGGTGAAGGGAAAAGGTCTTTCACCCGGAACCACTCCTGAACGTTACGACGTCATAAATAATGTAACCGTTAACTGCTCATACGTACAGCAAGCACACGGGAACCCGTGTTATACTGGCCATTAAGGTCAACGCGAGGAGAGACTCAATGATGAAGAAAGCTCCGCTGTTGGTTCTTTCTTTGATTCTGTGCTTTGCGGTTGCCGCGTGTCAGAAAACCGGCGACATCGCCCAGGAAACCGACGACATGTACAGCGCCTACTCTCAAGCCTTATATAACCTAATCCGCGACAATAAACTCCCCGACGGCACCGACGCACCTGAGCTAACGGGGGATGTGTCCTTAAACAAGTTCGCCATAAGCGACATAGACGGCGATGGAAAAGACGAACTCATCCTCATATGGACCAACACTTACGGGGCCGGACAAACAGGCTACGTTTTCGCCTATGACCCGGAAGCCAAGACGCTCCGCACTGAACTCACTGAGTTCACCTGCCTAACCTTTTACGACAACGGCATGGTAAAAGCTCTGTGGTCCCACAATCAAGGACGGGCGGGGTCGGACTTCTGGCCTTACAACCTGTATAAGTACGTCCCCGAGACCGACAGCTATGGATTGGTCGGCATGGTAGACGCGTGGGATAAGAACTACCCGGGAGTAGACGATCAGCCGTTTCCAAGCGACATAGACAAGAGCGGGACGGGATTCGTTTACTACATCATGGAAGACGGGCAGTACGACACGTCTCATCCCGTGGACGCGTCCGAGTACAACGAGTGGCTTAACTCCTACCTTGAGGACGCTAAGGAGATCGAAGTCCGGTATATGGACTTGACGGAAGAAAACGTCCGTACTCTCACGCGGTCCTGAGGAGCTATCTGAGCCCCCGCGCCCTATCCCTGCGTTCCTTGGTAGCCAGCCGCCGGTTGACCGGCGTTTCTTTGCCCATCCTGCGCCGGATCATGGCGGCGAACGTAGACATCTCCTCACACCGTAAGACCGCCGCGACCAGGATATAAACCAACACCGCCCCGCCTATGACAACGGCCGCGGTTAACGCGTCCCTCAAGAGGCTACCGGTTCCCTCTCCAAAGTTCAGGGCGGCTGACAGAGCCAAGGCCGCCCCGGCCATTACCGTGGAACTTACCAGGATCTTCGCCAAAGATGTGGCCAGAGATTTCAGAGGAAGCTTGGAAAGCCTGTTCAAAGCATAAAGCCCCGCCAAAGCGCCCAGTGTGGCGGCGAGGGAGTTGGCGATGGCGAGGCCGACATGTCCCAAGAACCTCACCAGCACAAGGTCCAGCAGAACGTTGAGCACCGCGGTCACTGCCGCAAGTATGACCGGAGTCCGGGTATCCTGACTGGAGTAAAAGGCGACAGATATCACCTGGGTAGCCGCCATTGCCACTAAGGCCGGGCTGTAGGCCACAAGAGCCGAAGCCGTCAGCGAGGTTGCCCCCGCCGTGAACGCACCGTGTTCAAACACCAGCCTAACTACAGGCTTCGCCAAGACCATCAGCCCCAGCGCCGCGGGAATGCAGATGAACTCAACGTACCGCAGTCCCATTATCGCGGTTTCCTTGAAACCTTCGCTATCGTTCTTGGCCCACATGCCCGAAAGGGTAGGATAAACGACGGTCACGACCGCCGACACAAACAACCCTAAAGGCACTTGTCTTAAGCGGTCGGCGAAACTTAGCGCCGCGATGGAACCCTCAGGCAAGTGGGAAGCCAAGTTCCTGTCCACAAAAAGGTATAACTGAGAAAACAGGGCGCCGGCCATGAGCGGGACCGCCAATTTCATTACTCGTCTGGCGCTCTCATCCATACGCAACGAAAAGCTGGGCCGGCCGCCGACCTTAAACCACTGTGGCACTTGGACCGCCAAACCAGCCGCGTATCCGCCGACTACCGCTACGGCCAGGGAGGCGACTCCAAATACAGGCGCCAGCAGGCTTATTATGGCAACGATTACCAGGTTCTGGAGAGAGGGGGCCAGGGCGGGAATCCCAAAATGGTCGTAAGTATTTAGCACCGACTTGGCAAACGCCGAAAGCAAGGGAATGGCCATCGCGGGCAGGAACACCCGGGTAAGAAGTACGGCGTCGTTGAAGGTCGTACCTGAGAAACCCGGGGCGGCTATGGACACCAGCTTGTCCGCGGGCAGCATCGCCGCCACCGATATGCCCAAAACCGCGGCGGTGGAAATGGTGATCACGGAAGAAGCCAGACGGGACGCTCCCTCCCGGTCTCCGTTGGCTACATGAGAGGCGAAAACGGGAAGAAAAGCGGTGGACAACGGACCGGAAAGGATACCGGTGATGACTCCGGTTATGGTGTTGGCGACAACGTAGGCGTCGGTTCGGCCGGTTGCCCCGAAAAAGACGGCGATCATCTGCTCCCTGGCAAATCCCAATACCTTGGAAAGCGCTCCCAGCAGGATAACGACGAACGTAGCTTCAACTATTCGCTTCTTGGACAACCGGATCCCCCATTCCCTGTTTACGCTGACACTTCCCTGCCTGCCCATCCGAGATTATACACAGCTTCCTTGTACTTGTGGGCACTATCCACGTTGTGATATTCTGGCTCTGGTCCGTATACGATCGAGCTCTTGGCCGGTTGGGTTGTCGGACTCTGTTGTTGGGGGTTGGGCTTGTGTTCACCTGCTATTGACTCCTCCCCAAGAGGGTGGCAAACCGGCGCGCCCCGGCGCGCTCTCTCTTTGGTACCGCCGTTTTTCGTGCTTCGGTCTTTTTGGATCCGGCGTCAGCATGCCTACTTCTGTCTCTGACTGAAGGCGCGCCCGGATCGTTCCAACAAGAGGTGAACCCGATTGTCTAACCTTAAGCGGCTTCTTAGGTACTTGCTTCCTTATTGGCCACTTGTGCTGGTCGTGTTCGTCGCGATGCTCGCCAACTCTATGCTGGAGCTGTCTCCTTCCGTAATCTCCAGGGAAATCCTGGACAAGGGCTTGGCCAACAAAGACTTGGCCCTGATCATTAAGCTCTCGCTTGGATTCATTTTGGTGGCCGCGGTGCGGTTTATCACCAATTATGTCCAATGGTACGTTTCTGAACTCCTGGGCCAGAAGGTCATTTACAACGTACGGCAGACCATCCACGATCACCTGCAATCCTTGCCGCCCTCCTATTTCTCAGGCATGGGCACGGGTCAAGTCATGTCAAGACTAACCAGCGATATAGACGCCATTCAGCAATTTGTGGGCTGGGGCGCCTTGCTACTGGTGCAGATGATAGTCCAGTTGACCGTGATATCCTCTTACCTGGCGTACTTGAACCTGGAGCTCATGCTGGTAAGCTGCTTCCTTTTCCCGCTTCTGTTTCGGAACGTTATGGTCTACGACAAGACGGTCCGCCCGGCGTGGAAAAGAGTAAGGGAGAAAATGGGAAAGCTCACAGAAGTTCTGCAGGAAAATATCAGCGGAATCCGCGTCGTCAAAGCGTTTGCCCGCGAACCCTATGAGATCGACAAGTTCGCCAAAAAGAACCAAGAACATTACGACGCCAACATGGAAAGAGCCGAAGTCGAGGCCAAAGCCCAACCGGTGTTGGACTTCCTGTCAAGTTTGTCAGTGGTTATCCTGGTTGGTTACGGAGGGTACATGGTCCAGGCCGACAGACTAACCGTGGGTACGCTTTTCGCTTTCTACATCTCCGTTTGGAGCCTCATCTGGCCCATCCGCATGCTGGGCTGGATCGTAAACCATGCGGAGCAGGCTCTGGCCGCCGCTCCAAGGCTGTTTGAACTCTTGGATACGGAGCCCGCCATCAAGAACCCTCCGGAGCCTATCGTTTTGGATAAGGTTACGGGACGGATTGCCTTTGAAAACGTGAGCTTCTCCTTTCCTGGCGACTCACGGGAAGCGTTGAAGGACGTCAACCTGGAGATCGCTCCGGGCGAGCGCGTGGCCGTGGTGGGAAGCACCGGCTCAGGGAAATCCACTCTAGTCAACCTGTTGCCCAGGTTTCTAGACCCTGTGGAGGGAAGGGTGACCCTGGACGGATACGACTTAAGGGACCTGGACCTCACATCCCTCCGCAGGCAAATGGGTATTGTGCTTCAGGATAACTTCTTATTCTCGGCGACTGTGCGGGAAAACATCGCGCTCGGGAAACCCGACGCCACCCTGGAGGAAATCCAGGAAGCCGCGAGACTTGCCCAAGCGGACGGCTTCATTCAGGAACTCCCCAGGGGCTACGATACTCCGGTGGGCGAACGGGGCATCGGGCTTTCGGGAGGCCAGCGCCAGCGCATAGCCCTCGCGAGGGCTCTCCTGGTAAATCCGAGGGTGTTGGTGTTGGATGAAGCGACTTCCAGCGTTGACACGGAAACCGAGTACCTGATCCAAGAAGGCCTGGAAGAGGCCATGAAAGGCCGGACTTGCATTATAATCGCCAAGAGGCTTTCCACTATCAGAGGCGCCGATAGGATAGTCATCATGGACCAGGGACGCGTCGTTGAGATAGGCACCCACGAGGAACTCCTGTCCAAACCAGGGTTCTATAGAAACCTGTTTGAGAGCCAGTTTGCCGAAGAGGATGTCCCGAAGGCCCTGGCTATGGAACTTGCCGCTTTCGGCACTGGGGACAGCGGGAACGATATGGGCCTTCTGAACGGAGGGGGTGACGCGGATGTCTGAGTTCGATCTGGACCTGGTCGAAGAAGCAGAAGAAGCTCCGTTTAACCGGGAGCGGTTTGTCCGCATCTTGAGGTATACCAAACCGTACATGAAAACGGTGGTCTTGTCGGCGTCCCTTACCCTTTGCGGGATAGCCATTAACCTGGCGGAGCCTCTGCTTCTCCGGTCTGCCATAGATAAGGGGATCGCCGCGAGAGACACGGCCACGCTGGTGCGGATAATCGGCATTCTTCTCGCCCTTCGAATAATCAACCTCTTTACCCAAAGGACACAGATAAGGACGGTCAACTTTCTTGGCCAAAGGATCCTGTACGATCTCAGGCAGGAGCTCTTTACTCACGTTGAGAGCTTGCCTTTCTCGTTCTTCGACCATAGGCCCGTGGGCAAGATCATATCCAGGCTGACCAACGACGTGAACCATATCGGGAACCTTGCCGCCAGCGGCGTGGTCAACCTGGCGAGCCAGTTGGTATCCCTGGTAGCGATCGTCGCCATCATGTTGGCCATGCACTGGAAGATGGCGCTGGTATCCTTCACAAGTCTGCCCCTCTTGTTCTTGGTCCTGACCAAGGTGCGTTGGGCCTTGGAAAGCGCCTGGGGAGATACGAGAAAAGCGGTGGGCGAGATAAACGCCCACCTAAATGAGACGGTCCAGGGCCTTCAGGTCATCCAGGCTTTCGGTCGTGAGCGCCTGAACAGCGGAAAGTTCTCCGTCGCGAACCGTAAGTACTTTGGAGCCTACATGAAGGCCACCAAGATCGACCAGACCTTTTGGCCCCTGGCGGACCTCGTGGGCGCGATAGGTACGTGCACTGTGGTGGCGTACGGAGCCAGCCTCGTGATAAAAGGAGAAATCTCCCTCGGGTTTATCTTGGCGTTCGAGAGCTATCTGGGCAAGTTCTGGGGGCCCTTCAACACCTTTTCACGGGTTTGGAGCCAAATCCTATCGGCCATGGCATCGGCGGAACGGGTCTTTGGAATTCTAGACCAACCCACCGAGTCCGAGGAAGCCGGAAATGTCAGAGTAGAGCTTCCGAGAATCGCCGGGGAGGTTGTTTTTGACCACGTGACCTTCGGGTACCGGACTGATAATCCGGTGCTGCACGACGTGAGTTTTACCGTAAAACCCGGCGAGACCATCGCTCTCGTCGGACCAACCGGCGCGGGCAAGACCACCATCATCAACCTCCTGGCAAGGTTTTACTTGCCCACCGAAGGCAAAGTGCTGGTGGACGGGTATGACCTAAGGGAAGTTGACCTGGCGTCCTACCGCAGCCAGCTGGGCATCGTGCTCCAAGACACCTTCATCTTCTCAGGGACAGTCCTGGACAACCTCAAGTTCGGAAGGCTGGACGCCTCCATGGAAGAGGTGGAAAGGGCGGTCGAAGCGGCTTACGCCAAGGGATTCATCGAGGATATGCCCGACAAATACCTGTCAGAGGTAAAGGAACGGGGAACCAACCTGTCAACGGGACAGCGCCAGCTCTTGGCTTTCGCCAGGGCTCTCTTGGCGGACCCGCGCATCCTGATTTTGGACGAAGCCACATCCAGCATAGACCCTGAAACAGAGCGGCTGATCCAGAAGGCGATCAAGGCCTTGCTCAAAGGCCGCACCGCCTTCATCATCGCCCACAGGCTTTCGACCGTCCGGGCAGCCGACAGGATCATGGTCATTGATGGCGGCAAAATCGCCGAACAGGGCACTCACGAAGAACTGGTAGCGGCCGGCGGAATATACGCGAAGCTGTACGAGGCCCAGTTCAGGAAAGCAAGCTGAGTTCGGGCAAGAGTAGCCCAAGCCCGACTCGAGAGACCCTTAGCGGCGCGAAGATCACAACAGGCGCACGTTGTTGATGTCCAGTTCAAACTGGGCTTCCAGAAACTCGGCGGCCCGCTTGCACGCCAACATCCTGGTTAAGAATATCTCGAAGTACTCCATAACCGGAGAGATGGCCGTATCGACCGTAAGCTGGAGGCATATTGTCTTCGCCGCCGGGTCCACCTTAAGGAACGACCTGGTAGCGGCGTAGTTCACCCGGTCGTGTACATCGAAGTTGTGAATGTCCTGGTTGCGCACCCTTGACCGGTGCACATCCGATTTATCTGCCAAGATAAGGGCGGCTGAGACTGCGGATACCGCGGTCGCCGAGTCCTCAGGATCGTGGCTCCCGATGGCGCCGATCACCGTCGCGATTTCCTTGGGATCCATACCCCTGGACGCCAGCAGGCGCTCGGCTATTGCCGCCCCCGTCTGGGCATGGAAATAGCGGGAAACCACGTTTCCGATGTCGTGGAGAAAACCTGCTATGGCTGCCAGCTCTTGCTCGCGCTCGGGAAACCCCAATCTCTCCAGGACGTTCCCCGCTATCGCGGCGACCAACCCCGCGTGCCTTTGACCGTGATCCGTAAACCCCATGGCGCCCAAATGGGCGTTTCCTCCGTCTATGTAGGCCAAAACCTCCGGATCCTCCTTTAGGAGGTCAAGAGTGACCAACCTCACTTCTCCCATCTACCTGTCATCTCCAGCGAATCAAAGTATTCCTGATACCCCGGGTTCAACACGAACTTGCCCTTGGATAGCACTTCGTAGTCCCACGGGAACATGATATGACCGAAAGTCTCCATGCCGTACCATGTAGGCTTCCAACTCTCCGACGACGCCCACAAGCAAGCGGTGCGCACCACTCTGGCCTTTTCTTTCTTGCACTGGGCTAACACAAGACGCATGGTCTCCCCGGTCAACACCATTTCGTCGACGATCAAAACCCTCTGTCCGGCTACCTTTTCAGTGACCGATACGATTATCTCGGGGCGGTCGCTCACTATCTCACCGTGGCGGCGCCTGGTCACGAGGCAAGGATAAAGGTCGACCCTCATGAGCGACGCGATTACGCAAGCGGGGATGAGGCCGCCTTTCCCTATCCCGACAACGAGGTCGGGACCCAGTTGCTTGCTGGCTTCCACCGCTATGTCCCGGCATATCCTGTCCACTTCTTCCCAGGTCAGCACGTATGAAGGCTCGTTGATGTACCTTATTTCCACCTGTCCGCACCCTTCTCAAATCCAAATGTCGCCTAGAATCGCCTTTCCCTAGACCGACTATCCGAGTATGCCTCCAGAAGTCGCGAAATCTGCGCAGACACACTATATGCTTCGGATATGACCCCAGCCTCATTAGCGCAAGGATTCCCTTTTTTCGATGAAAGATCCTGCATTCACAAGAGGGAAACGCTTGGTTCGCGACGAAAGCCTTTCTTGAGGAAAGGAGGTGGTGTCGAGTGGACAGTCTTAGTTCGTTACTCGGCGCCTCCAATCCCAGCGGGAGGACCGCCGGGTAGCGCAAAGGGCCCCCGGGTTTCCCCCGGGGGTTTCTCATTCTTCTTCAGGCAATTCCTCGCCCCTGTCCTTCTTGTTTCTGTACCGCTCTTGCCTGTCAAGGATGCTCTTGCGGATCCGTATCGCTTTAGGGGTAACCTCTACCAGTTCGTCATCATTAATCCACTGCAAAGCGTCTTCCAATCCCATCACCCTGTAAGGCACCAGGCGCAAAGTCTCGTCCGACGTGCTGGCCCTCATGTTGGTCAAGTGCTTCTTCTTGCACACATTGATGTCCAAATCCCGGGGCCTGGAGTTCTCCCCGACAACTTGCCCCGCGTACACCTCCTGGCCGGGCCCAACAAAGAGGACGCCCCTTTCTTGGGCGTTGTGGAGCGCGTAGGTAGTCGTCGTTCCGGTCTCCCAGGAGATCATCGCTCCTTGCCGTCTGGTCACTATCTCGCCGCTGTAGTCGCCGTAATGGTCGAACACATGATGCATGATGCCAAGTCCCTTAGTGAGGGTAAGGAAGATAGGCCGGAATCCCATGATTCCCCTGGTAGGTATCGAGAAGGACATGCGCACTCGGCCCGAGGTATCGGGGTGCATATCCAGCATCTCTGCCCTCCGGGGGCCCAGTTCCTCCATTACGCGTCCCATGTACTCTTCGGGAATATCGATGGAAAGGTACTCGAAAGGCTCCTGCTTCTTCCCTCCGGCCGCCTTGAATATCACCTCAGGCTTGGAAATGGCCATCTCGTAGCCTTCGCGGCGCATAGTCTCAATCAAAATTGACAAGTGCAGTTCGCCCCGGCCGCTTACCCGGAAAGAATCAGGGTCCTTGGTGTCTTCCACTTTCAGGCTGACATCCTTTTGGGCTTCCCGGTACAGCCGCTCCCTAAGGTGCCTGGATGTCACGTACTGCCCTTCACGCCCCGCGAACGGGCTGTCGTTGACTTTGAACGTGACCACCATAGTCGGTTCCTCGACTTTGATCGGCTTAAGCGGCACCGGGTTCTCTGGGTCCGCGATGGTCTCCCCGATGTTGGGGTCTTCGATGCCCGACACGGCGGCGATGTCCCCGGATTCGACCTGCTCAACTTCGATCCTTTTCAGTCCCTGGAACACCCAGAGCCGGGAGATCTGCGCGGGCAAGAAGCTTCCGTCGAGCCTGCACAGGGTTACCTGCATGCCTCTCCTCAGTACGCCGGCTTCAACTCTGCCGATGGCGATGCGGCCGATATAGTCGTCGTGGGACAAGGTGCTCACCATCATTTGCAGAGGTTCTTCGGTCCTGGCTGCAGGCGGCGGAACTTGGCTTAGGATGGCGTCCAGGACAGGGGCGATACCGCCCTTGGGGGAACCGCCCTTATTCCTCTGCCGGTTGTACAGCCGCGCCTCTTCCACAGACGCGGTGGCGTAGCCGTTCCTGGCATCCGTGTAGACCACCGGAAACTCCACGTCTTCGTCTGTGGCTCCGAGATTCACCAAGAGGTCAAACACTTCGTTATAAACTTCATCAAAGCGAGCGTCGGGGCGGTCTATCTTGTTGATAGCCAAGACCAGCTTGAGCTTGTGTTCAAGGGCCTTCTGCACTACAAAGCGGGTCTGGGGCATGGGCCCGTCGCAAGCGTCGACCAGCAATAGAGCCCCGTCGACCATGCTCAGGATACGCTCGACTTCGCCTCCAAAGTCGGCGTGGCCGGGCGTGTCCACTATGTTGATCTTTACGCCGTTGTAGCTGATAGACGTGTTTTTCGCCAGTATCGTGATGCCGCGTTCCCTCTCAAGGGTTCCGGAATCCATGACACGCTCTCCCACGACTTGGTTCGCCCTGAAAGTGCCCGTCTGTCTCAACAAGGCATCCACCAAGGTGGTCTTGCCGTGATCCACGTGGGCTATAACCGCGACATTTCTGATCTTCTCGTTAACGTTTGGGGCCATAAACTCATATTCCTCTCTCCTTGCCCGATTACCGAAGCACTATTATACATCTTTTGCAGTTAAGACCCATCGATAAATGCTAAACTATACGTAGCCGGAAACCAGTGACGGAGGGCAAATGGAGAGAAGGACAGCGGGCGGGTTCTTGAGAGATGCCGCTTACAGCATATTTCAAAAACTTAGGGCCAACACGTTGCTTCGATGGGTTGGAATGCCGTTCCAGCGAGTCTTCGACAAGATCGGGGACACCCACAGGTTCCTGACGGTTCAGAGCATCGACATCCTCCGCGCCGATGGCTACGAGAGGGCGGCCGGGTTCTGCGAATCCTATAAGGACGAGTTAATACAGGGCACTTATTGGGCCGACTCTCTGTGGAAGAACGCTACCCACCATTACAACCCGCGCACCGGACGTGGGCTTCTCGTATGGCCGGGAGCCACGGACCAGTTGAAGTACTGGTTTAAGGCCGCGCTAAACTACTGGCGCAAAGGCAACATCCACAAGGCAATGTTCACGCTTGGGGCTTGCGTCCACGTCGTGCAGGATAGCTGCCAGCCTTACCATTCCAACTGCAAGATGTTAGGCGGCCACCAGAAGTACGAAATCTGGGCGGACAAGAATAAAGAACAGTTTGCCGTCTCAAGCGGTGGTATGTACGACCTTTCCGATACCCCGGAGGGATGGGTGGTTCAAAACGCCCAGTACTCGTCGGGACTCTTGCCGGCGATATGCGGAGTTACGCCCGATTCCGGCGAGGAACGAATAAGGGAAAGGCACAGGGTAACAGGGGATCTCCTGGCCAGGGCCCAAAGGACGTCGGCCGGTTTCATATTGTTCTTCCTTAGGAAAGCTCTTGAGACAGGCAGCCTGCCTCAGAACACCGGGTTCTCCCTAGACGGAATCCTGGAGAGGACGTAGCTACCGTCCCAAGACCACAACGTTGATTGACCCGACCGAGTCTCCCGACAGCCTCACTTTGTCGCCTTTTCGCACGGACGAAAGATCCACCCGGACACCGTCTCTTAGGACCAGCGCCGCTGCGTCTACCAAGACCGTCGCGCTGGAGCGGCTGTCGCCCACGGTGACCACCCTGCCTTGGATGGATGTCACGGTGCCCTCCAACTTAAAGCGGGGCGTATAAGTGCGTTCCGCCCAGTAGACTGTCTGTGTCGAGTCCGCCAGTATGGTGACCCTGTCCCCCGGAAAGAGGTCTGTCAGGGGTCCGTCCACCCCGGCGGTCCAGTCCACGAAACGGGCATCCCTGGCGAAGGAAATGGAGGTTGTATCGCCGGCCCATATGGATAGCGTGTCCTTGGCGGAAGATACGACTGTGCCCGAAGCGCTCCATCCCGGTTTGGTGTTCTCTTGGATTTCAAGGTATTTCAGGGCACCGTCCCTGCCCCCCGCGAGCACTTTGGCCCCGGTCCGAAGCGTATCCGATCCGAATAAGCCTTGGATGACAGCGTCGTCCCGCATGGCCATGGGAACGTATCCGGTGAAGTAGAAGACGCCGTCCTTTTCGCCCAGGTACCGGCCCGTCACCCTGTCGGAGCAAGTATCGGTTACTTCTCCCCAGACTACCTCGCCCGCCGAGTTCAGGTACAGTTTCGCCCTGTCGCCCCACTGGAGTTCTTCCGAGGAGAGGGTAACCCGGGCCCGGAGGTCAGCCATCTCCGTCCCCGGCCGGACTACTATGGGGTAGGCTTCGCCTGCCGGAATGGCTCTACGCTCAAAGAACACTTTGCCTTGCTTGGAAGGTTGGGCGGTGACCACGCAATCAAGCGTTTTCTCATATTCAATCCGGTTTTCTACCCTGACGAACCGTATGTCTTGCGCGCTCGGACCCGCGACCAAGACCGTATCGCCTTGCCGTATGTCAAAAAAGGAGGTCCTGGAGTTCCCCAGATAGACGTTGGTGGACATGCTTATGTTGCTGGCTTCCCAACGGGGCATCACGAACAAGGCCGCGCCGCTTATCAAACCGACCCGCCCGCGCAGAGAGGCCTCGGCGCGCCAGACATATTCCGCCCAGACGATGTCGCCCGACGGTCCTAAGGAAAAGAGGATTCTTGACCCTGACGGGACTTCGGAAGCCGGCGCGGCCCTCTTGTTCCGGGCGTCTATTACCTTCAGGTTCCCTGGCACGGCCAGCTGCAGCTTGCCCGTCTCTCCAAACAAGATCGTTCCATCCACCAGGAACGCCTCAAATTCTGCGTCACGATAAAGACGGGCATCGACCGAGACTTCCCGTATATCTTTGTCGGACGGCCCCCTAACTGTGACGACATCGCCCGGCCGTACTTGGGCAAGCGTAGAGGATGCTCCGTGGTGCGACACCCTAGCGCTAGGAGGGACGTCGCAGGCAAGCCAAGTGTCTCCAACGTATAACCTGTTACCATCTTTGGCCATGACGGTCCCCGAGTACGAGAACCGAAATGAGGGCTCCTCTTCGACCGTGCCCGACTGCCGCGAATCCTTGGTGAGCCTAACCTGCACGTCTTGCGTTCTATCAGCCGCGACGGTGATCGTCAGGGACTTCGTGCGATACCCCGCCTTCTCCACTGAAATCTCGTATCTCCCCGGAGCCAAATCCAAGGTTACCGGCGCGTTTCCTTTGCCGACGCCGTCTATGAAAACTAACGCTCCCGAGGGGTCTGAGATCACGTTTACCCCTCCTGTGATCAAATCAAGGACAGGAGTAAGCGCGGTTTCTTCGAGAGACGTCACAGTGACGGTGGTCTCGTAGCTCTTGTAACCATTGGCTTTCACCGCCACTCTTCTTTCGCCGGGAGCGACTCCTATCACGCACGGAGTCTTGCCCCTCAGTATCCCGTCTACGTAGACCCTGGCACCCGGCACGTTGGAGTCCACTCTCAAAGCTCCGGCCTTCTCTACCAGTTCGAGAACGGCCTCCTCCGAAAGGCCCATTACCTTCACGAGGTCTCCGGGGCTTATCTCTTCCAAAAGCTCTTCCTTCGTCACGGTGTCCGTCTTGCCAAAAGCGAGAAAAACGGCCTTCTCGACGTTAACGGGAGTACCTTGGACCGACAGCTCTCCGTCCGCGCTCCACAACGCTTCGCCTTCCGCAAGGAACGGATCGCCGGCCTCTTGAGCCTTCAGTACCGTGCCGTCCGGCAGGATGGTGATGGTTACGGGTTTCACCTTCCCCGGTTCGACGGACATGTCGCTCCGACCCACAACTTTCCCATCTTTGCTCAAGAACCTGTACTTGCCCGCCAAAGGTATTGAGATGAACGGTGAATCATCGGACACCGCGTATTTGTCCAAGAGCCCTGAGGCGGGCCGGTACGCCGTGATCCTGTCGTTTTCTATGTTTATGGCTAATACCGTAGCCACAGTGCTTCTCTTCAAGGCGAAGTATTGCGAGCTGAGATAATACGAAGCGGCCCCTATGACGGCCATGAGCGCCACATTGACAACGACGCCCACGACTCCCCTGAGAAGCCGCTTGCTTTTCTGCCTATTACCGGTATCTTCCTTGGTTAGTCCCTTTCGCTCCGCGTCCATCAGAACGTCCTCTCGACTAGAGTGGGCTCAACACAGGCGAAAACCTTTCGGCCCATATCTATATCGAGAATTCGTTCCGTCGGTTGAACGGCTCTAGCGTTGGAACTTAGGAGCCCGCTTTTGAAGAAACGCCCGCATGCCTTCGGCTTGGTCGGGACCCTCAAAGCACTTGGCGAAGAACTGCCGCTCCAGCGCGAACCCCGCGAGGCTTAGAGGGGCGTGCCCGTCGCGCTTTATGGCTTTCTTGGCGTTCCTTACCGCCAGGCCCGACTTTGAGGCGATCACCCGGGCCAGTTCTTCGGCACTCCTAAGAGCCTCTCCCGCGGGGACCACCTTGTGCACCAGGCCGATAGACAATGCCTCCGCGGCATCGATTACCCTGCCGGTTAAGATGAGCTCCAGGGCCCTGGGCACCCCCACTATCGCCGGCAGCCATTGCGTGCCTCCAAAGCCCGGAATGATGCCCAGACCGACCTCAGGCTGGCCAAACTTGGCGTTTTGCGAGGCTATCCTGATGTCGCACGCCATAGCCAGTTCGTTCCCGCCTCCCAGCGCATAGCCGTTTACGGCCGCTATGACCGGAACGGGAAAACCGGATAGCCGTTGAAAGACAGCTTGGCCAAAACCGGAGAAGTCCGCAGCCTCCCCGGGGCTCATGCTCACCATGGCGGAGATGTCGGCTCCGGCCGCGAACGCTTTCTCTCCCTGACCTGTCAGGATCAGGGCCGACAGCGTCTCAAGCTGTTCAAGCCGCCCAAGGCAGGTATCAAGTTCCTGAAGCACTTTAAGGTTCAAAGCGTTCAGGCTCTCGGGACGGTTTATGGTGATAACCCCTATGCCGTCCGAAACCGTCACGACCAGGGTTTCAAAGCAGAGGTCAGTCCCCGCGCTCACGGTTCTCCCTCCATCATGATTCTGATATTCCGGTGGTATTCGGCTTTATAGCCGCCTTTTCTCTATTTGTTCGCCTAAACTCAAGTAGCGCCCAAGAGCGTAGGCAACGCCTCCAAGTTTCACGGGATCCAACGCGCCTTCTCTAAGAACGCTGGGATCGGCGTGGACTGCCACGACTTCCCCCACAAACATGTCGTGGCTCCCTAAGGAGATCCTGTCCTTCACCTTGCACTCAATGTTCACGGGAAACTCGGCGATCAGGGGCGACCTCACTTCGTCGGCCCTAAGAGCCGTCAAGTTCGCCTTGCTGAACTTGTCCTCGTTTCTCCCCGACACCGTACCGCAGTACTCGAGCACCGGGACCTGATCTTTCGTCGGCAAGTTCACCACGAAATCGCCGTACCTTTGTATCAATCCGTACGAGTATCTTGTCGGCCTGACTCCTATGGTGATTACCGGCGGCTCGGAGGACGCCGTACCGACCCACGCCAATGTAATCGCGTTCTTGGTGCCGTCTATATCACCGCAGCTGACGAGCACCACCGGGACCGGGAATAAGGCGGTAGACGGCGCGAGCAGCCTCTTTTCGGCAACTCTATCCATTTGGAACACTCCTTTCTCGTTGCCTTCGTAGGGCAACAGGGCTAAAATCTACGCATACAGAACTATTTTGTGTAGAGAAGGGACTTCCTCTTGTCAAACGGAACAGCACAAGTCGTATCGCAAGACAAACCTTTGCTGTCAAAATCTGAAGTAAGAAAAACAGTATGGGTCTTGGCGGCTCCAACCTTGACCGAAATGGTCCTGGTCTCCCTGACAGGGATCGCGGACATGATACAAGTCGGCAGGGTAGGCGCTGCCGCCATCACGTCGGTGGGCCTTACAAACCAGCCCATGATGCTGCTCCAATCAGTTTTCCAAGCGCTAAACGTAGGGACCACCGCTCTCGTCGCAAGATTCATCGGCATGGGCAGAAGCGAAGATGCCTCCAAGACCCTTAAGCAAACTTTCGCCGTCACACTTCTCCTGGGATTGATAGTATCCTGCTTCGCGGGGTTCGCGGCCCCATACATTTTGAAGTTCATGGGGGCCGAACCCAACGTCATCGAGGTAGGAACACCTTACTTCCAGGTAGTCGGTTTTGGGTTTATCTTCAACGCCATCTCCATGGCCCTGGCCTCGGCCCTTAGGGGAGCGGGCGACACCAGGACCCCAATGACCGTGAACTTGTGGGCTAACCTGGTAAACATCACGTTCAACTACATCCTTATTTGGGGCAAGTTCGGTTTCCCCAGATGGGGCGTATTTGGAGCGGGAGTGGCGACGACCCTTTCCCGCGCGGTGGCAGCCGTATGGTTCATTTTCATCGCCATCAAGGGCGACAGGACCATAAGGCTGGACATGGCGGAGAGATACAAGCCCGATTTCGACATCTTGAGAAGAGTCTTTAGGGTGGGATTCCCCGCGGCCCTGGAACAACTGGTGCTCCGTTCTGGCCAGGTCGTCTTCGCTAAGGTCGTGGCCTCCCTGGGCACCGTCATGTTCGCCGCCCACCAGGTTGGCATGAACGTGCTGAGTCTGTCCTTCATGCCGGGTCAAGCCTTCGCCACCGCCTCTACAACGCTTGTGGGCCAATACCTGGGCGCGGAACGGCCCGATGACGCCGAGCAGTGCGCCAACACAACCCGCAACATGGGCT